>Ga0209700_103903_pt1 | contig 27789 bp, 9 predicted proteins | sample SiratroredBW_FD_187528 | JGI IMG/M metagenome (GOLD analysis project Ga0209700, IMG submission 187528) | Root nodule microbial communities of legume samples collected from California, USA - Siratro red BW (SPAdes) (version 2) | ecosystem: Host-associated > Plants > Roots > Nodule | place: USA... | reverse complement strand
TTTTTTTTTTTTTTTTTTGTTTGTTGGCTTAGCTTTTGCATTAGTTTAGCCACTCATTTGCAATCATATTCACAATAGTAGTCAAGGAAGGATTTTAGCAATTTTGTAAGCTAGGCAATCTTAATTCTAGCCCTAATACTGAGCTCTGATACCAAATGATGGGAATTTATCTACTAGGATTCAAGAACAGATCGATCTAAGGTAAGAAATTGCCTAGTATTCTAGATCCACGTGCAAGACCTTCAAATTCCTATCTTGTGCTACACAAGTCAAAATCGAACAAAACCAAATATAGGTGAAAGATCACGACATGGGACACTAGTTTGCCCAAGAATCACTCAAAAAGGTTGAGTAAATCGTGAGATATGGTTTAGAGTTAATTCTGGACAAAAAAAAAGAAAATTTTAGTGTTAGAGATATGATATATTGGAAATCAGGATTTTAGGTAAAATGAGTGATAGGGATGACTCGTTGAGGAAGATAAGGTGCGGAGACGCCATAGGGAAATGGAAAACCCTTAAGAAGTCTAGTAGTTGGTTCACTCTCACCAATTTGCAAAGTGCATAATTTGTCCTTTTTAATTCCCCAAATGTTTCAAAACAAATTTAGTTTATGATTTTTTCTCATTTAGAAGTAAATAAAAGAAAATTAAAATCACCATGTCACAAGCAAAGACCAGTTGCCCCAGTGGTTAAGTGTAGGTATATCAAGCTTGTGAACTTGGATGCAAATCCTATCTCTAGGCAAATATTCTTTTTCATACAAACCTTTTACAACAAAATAATAAAATATTTTTAACATGAAAAAAAATCCTTATTAGCCCTTCTTCTAGTTCTCCAATCATATTGATATGTAATCAGCCTAGTCTCTTCCATACGTATGGCCTTCATTAGATTGGCCACCTTGTACTGCAATGCTTCTTGGACCTTCCAAAGCCTTCCTCTAGTTATGGGCCTACCTAAGTCTTGAATTGAATCATGGACTGGATTTTTCACTTCATAGGCTTGCGCTTTCTCATCGTGGTCCTCGTGGAGCTGGGCTTGGATGTCTATATCAGTACCTGATGATAAAGGTTTATTTTTGTAATTTCGTAAGTACCCTTCCTTTATCAACCTTGTGATTTGTTATATTAAAGCATATTATCCTTTTATATCATGTTCGTAAGCTCTAGGAAACTAGCACTAAGCCCCTCGTTCAAGTCCAAAGATTCAGTCAATTAGTTTAGGGAATTGGAGTAGCTTCATTGCTTTGATATCCTTTAAAATTTATCTTTTAGTCACTCTTAACATGGTCATATTGATCTTGGCTAATGGTAATGGGATGTATAGTAGGCATATTGTATCTCAACTCATTTATCATGGTGAGATTTGCTCTTGTTGGGTTTCCAATCACGTCACGTCTCTTGTGATGGAAGTTTTTTTGTTGCACGTGTCCATCTCTCTTTGACTTTCATATGTGTCACCCTTTTAGCCTCAATATGAGATGAGGTCGTAGAATGTACCTTTGAAATCATCTCAAGTTTGCATCACATATACGATTTGTTAAATAGGTTTTCCTAAAGTACTTTCACGAAGGTATCAACAAGCATCTCTTCATTTAATTAGAGAATGTACAATATAAGGCTACAAAAGCATGTCATGTAATTTTCGATGATTCTTTCTTTTGCTACTTTACATTAAATAGGTCTCCTATCCTTGGGTTTTGGCTTTGTTGGTTGTGAACTAAGAGAAAAACATGTGAGAAAACTTTGCAAAGGACAAGATGCAATCGTCTAGTAACCTGCTTATAGAAACAATTTAAACAGATTAGTGATATATTGTAAAAACAAATCAAATAGCATGATATGAATGAAAAGCTTCCATATTAGAAGTTTCTTCAGAACGTTAAGTTTCAAAAGCTTTTGAGTCTTGCATATATTTGAACGTTGTATAAAATCATTGATTTGAAATCATTTTTGCAGTTTGTTAATACAAATCATTTAACAGATTTAAAAGTGTAGTTCGTTATACAATCAAAAGCATAAAGATATTTTGTAAAAATAATCTCCCAATTCTTGGTATGCGTTTCCCGATAGACCATTTAATTCAATGAAGATAACAAGACCGTCTAATACGTTAAGGATAGTAAGACCATCTAATGTGTTTGAAAATTTATTACTTTATTTTGCATATGAAAACACTTCTTTACTAAATACTTTACATCTTATATAGTTTGTTATCATTAAAATCTCATAGACTACTTATACACATAACACTGTCTAATTGAGTCTTAGGTTACCTAATGGTATAAGTAACTAAATCATCTAATTCAACAATATAGTGGTTCGAAAGTGACTCTTCCATAACTTGTTGGAAGAGTGGTTGAAAATATTATAGCGATGGTGCTAGATGAGAGTTGATCTCTTTTATCAAGTCATCTAGTTGATTGTAAATCTTTAATTTTGCATTGTAATTGATCATGAGCCCTAAGAGCTTGTTCAACTCAAATGCATGACTCTTACACCTTTTATCCAAGCTTCTCCTCGGAAAATTGGGTTGCCTTTACCCTCTATTATACTTCTCTGTCTTGCTGTTTAAAATTGCAAGTAGTGTTGAGGATTGGTTTTAGAGTGACGAAACCGGGATCTCAACAAGCAAATGAAAAATATTATATTTTGAAAAAAACACAAATAGAACAAACTAAGGAGTCACCACCATAGTTTATTATGGAAAATATGGAAAAATCAAAGATAAGGCAATGGTCTGTGAAATTTGATTAAGGTCTGGGAGTCAGTTATGTGCATTGAAAGCATTAACACCCTACAACGCCCGTCCTAAGACGGTACCTTTAATCAAATGCGTGAAATGAGTGTGGTTTTTTAGAATGTTTATTTTTACCAAAAAATGAAACAAAAATGCAATTAGAAACAAATACAATATTTTTTTTTATTTTGGGTCCTACAAGGATTATCTTGCTCCTAAGTATTTCCATCCATGATGGAAAATCAGGGTTTACATAATTTTGGACAGAAAAAATTTTTGTTGGTGTGTTGATATTTTTTTATTTTTTAGGATTTCTTTAAATTGAATGTCAAAAAAATTAATATTTTTATATTTTTAGAAATTCTAACATTTTTTAGGATTTTATAAAATTCTAAAGTTCAAGATAATGCGAGTGACTATTCATGATACCCTTAACAAGTTATAATGTAAACTATTTATTTTTGAGAAAAAAAATATATACATGTATATATTTAAAGGATATTGAGTATAAGATGATGCAGACGTTCTTACAAATATCCAAATAACTATTATTTCCAAAGTTTCTCACCAAATATCGCATGATGTGTGCAGTCACTTTGATATCTAAAATAAATATTCTATACGTATTATTTATCGTATGAAAATTAAATAATAAAATTAAATACTAGATGACGAGTACGACCATATAAGTATCTCAAATTATCTACAAGTTGTAGTGTACAATTTTTTTTTTAATTATTGCATATAGAAAGAAAACAAAATAAGGTGGTGGTGTATTCACAAAAAATTGCAAAACAATTAATAGAGATGTTAAACCAAATGCATAAACCCAATTTTTATTATATATATTTAAAAATAAATAAATAAACAAAGCTACTAGTTGAGTAATTAAAATGTGGTATGTAAATAAAAGAAGAAGGGATGCAAATAATGATGCAAAGGGTTGTCGGAGCGGTGGTTGTTGCGTTCTTTTCTCTTTTTTCTTTTTTTTTATGATTTGAATGATGGTATTAAAATTGAAATTGAGTAAGAGATGAAATGTAAATAAAATTATACCTGTGTAACCTACTGGTCTCCACTCTGATTCTATATGGCTTTTCTGTAAATGACCTTTTGTGAATGACTTTTGATTGTGACTTGCTTCTGGTGGATGAGAAAAGAAAGGGATGATGGAATGAAATACAGTGTTGTTTATAGGTTGGAACCTTAACCTTGTTGAGTTTAGAGGTTATTGAAATCAAAGATGGGACGTGGAGGAAGAGATAATATGTAAATGTATTTATTTTTATGTGTCACCTTTTCTCTGTGTGTAGGTGAGTATATATAGTTCAGGAGTCGGGTGCGAAACTTCAAATTGGAAATAAAATAAAAATCCTTAAATGGTAAAATAAAATTTGAATCCTTAAGTTGCAATAAAACTGAAAATCGTTAAATTACAAATAAAATCAGAATCCTCAAATTATAATAAATTTGAATATCTTGAAATTAAAAAATAAAATCATAACTCTCAAATTATAATAAATCCTAAAATTTTCAAATTTAAAAAAAAAATCAGAACCCTCATATTGTAATATATCCAAAAATCTTTAAACTAAAAAATAACATCAGAACCCTCATATTAGAAATAAAATAACCAAAGTCTCGACACCTTTTTTAGTTTTCTTCTTTTCTTGTCTTTTTTTTAGTGGGCTAGGCCCAAACTACATTGAAATCTTAAAGCACTCTTTTTTGTTATTTTTAAGAGATTTTTTTTATTTTTCTAACTAATTAAAAACTTTTTTCTTTTATATATTTTTTTTAAATCAATTGAACACATACTTTTTTATAAAAAAAATCTTAACAAATAATTTTATTTGTCCAGACAAATCGGATGTTGACAGTTGCTCCTCTTTATTTAGGTATTATTGAATAATATGAAAATTTGTTGTTTTCATATCATCGTAGTAAAAGATAAGTAAAGATAGAAACGTTGATTTCGTTCAGGTTTCACAAAGCAATGAGAAAAATGAGATGCGGAGAAAGGAAATTAAAAGAAAAAGGTCAAGACCATTCCAAGACCATTCCCGTGGAACTAGCCTCACATCATCATAATTGAAAAGAGATACTAAGGTAAAGGCCTCACATCGTAATAATTGAAAATAAACAATGAGGAGAAGGTCTCATACCGTAACGATTGAATAAAGAAAAAATAGTGAGGAGAAGGCCTCACACCATAATAATTGAAGAAAGAAAAAAAAAGTGAGGAGAAGGCCTCACACTGTAATAATTGAAAATGGAGGTGAGGTTGAGACCAATCCGTGGAGCTAGCCTTATACCATCATAATAGAAAATACAAGTGAGGTTGAGAACCATGCCCATGGAGCTAGCCTCATACCGTCATAATTGAAAAGAGAATTGAGATTGAGACCATTTCTGTAGAGTTGGCTCATACCTTCATAATTGAAAAGAGAAGTGAGGTTGAGAACCATTCCCATGAAGCTGGCCATATACTGTCATAGTTGAAAAGAGAAGTAAGGTCGAGACCATTCACGTGGAGCTGATCTCATACTATCATAATTGAAAAGAGAAGTGAGGTTGAGAACCATTCCCGTGAAGCTAGCCTCGTACCATCATAATTGAAAAGAGAACTGAGGTTGAGAATTGTAACCATGGAGTTGACCTCATACCATCAAAATTGAAAAGCTAAGTGAGGTTGAGAACTATTCCTGTGGAGATGGCCTCATACCGTCATAACTAAAATTAGAATTGTGATGTTAGGTCGATCCCAATGAGAGGGCCCGTATTGAAAAGACAAATTAAGATATGTAGACAAAAATCAAATGATGTCTTAATGAGGGTGCATGGATGAATGCATGCATGAGAACCACTTATTTTTTCTATATTTTGGATGTTCACATTTAGAATAACAAAGAATGTTTGTGCTGATAAGGGTGCATGAATGAATAAATGCTTTAGACTTATTTTTTATTTTTTTATACTAACATGCAAAATCAATTGTTCCATTTGCAATCTTTGAATTCATTAAATACCAAAATCTTTTTCTTAAAAACGAGGGATGTTGCAAGTCCTGAAATTCTTGTTAAAATTGGGTGAAAAGTGTGGAAGAGAAGATTGAAGAAGTTTGAAGAAAGTTGGGATTGCACCACCTCGGATAGGTTATCCTTTCCATACCCCTCTAGAATGGAAAATTTATACAACTTATACATGCGAACAGGATTGGCCTAGGTTTGATGTATTGGTTAGGTTAGGTAAAGTCTGAATTGCAAGGTTGTAATGAACGATGGACAATCGGATTGGATGAAAATTGGGTTGGTGCAATGACATATAGAGAAAGTTGTATCCCTAAAAGGAAAAGATATGGGTAGAACAAATAGAAATTGTGCTAGTTTTGATGTATAGGGGTGACGATGAAGTTTGAATGAAAGGTGATTTGATTGGTTTTTCTTTTTTATTTTTGTAAGGTGGATGGAAAGGATTGCCCTGGTGTAGCTTTTTCTCAGTTGGCTTATTCTTAGTCGGCGTATGGGTTGATAGCAGAATGTTGTCTTTTACCCCAAGCATTTCAAACATCCTTTTTTTTTCTTTTCTATCTTTTTTTTTTGGTTTTCTTACTGCATTGTTAGTCACGCCCTTTTATTGTAGAGTTAAGCTTCATGAAAATCAGAGCAATCATTCATTAATCAATATGGATTTTATTAAGGCTTGTAACGTGGCTACGAAATAAAGGGTTGTCGAGAAAAAAATATTATAAAGGCTCAAAAATATTTGTAGTATTTTTTTTAGGATTTTTCTTTTTTGAAACAAGGATCATCAAATAGGTGTTGTGTTGGATATAATCAAGGTTTTTCTTTATGCACATTTCATTCTTTTCATTTTTCCATTTTTCTTTTCTTCTTTTTGCTCATTTTTTTTCTTTGTGATATCATTTCCTTGTAATCATTATATTCTTTATTGATTTCATCTGACTCTTAGGAGCTCTTGAGGTAAACCTTGAGTTGACTTTCAACGTAGTAATGATCCTTGTTTGAATGCCAAACATCTTTCAACAGAATGGCCAAACGTCCGGTCATGATAATCACATTTACCATTTGCTTCATAATTTTAGGATATGGTGGCTATATGGGTTCAAGGGACATACTGCGTCTAGGGAATTACGAAGGAGGCTCAGCAAGAGTTCCACATAGGTCACAGGGATGAGAGTAAAATGGATAGAATTCCTTTCCTGGTCAGAATTTCTCCTTGGGGACGAACTCTGGCCTTGACCATGTTGATAAAGATTTTTTTGCGTAGATGGTGCTTAACGGAAACCTTGTTGATGAGTTTGTGGTCAGTAAACCGTTGTGGCAATAGAAACATATGAGAGTTATGTTGCTAGTTGCTTATAACGAGGCGATAAACGCCTTCCCCAGTGAGGCATGGTGGTTGCTGCCTAAACTTCTCCTTCTTTTCTTTCAAAATTGAACCCGGACTTCTTAGCGTTGGCGGCTACGAGCAGGCCATGTTTAATCTTTCCACTTTTCGACACAAATTCTTTTGTTTTCCCAATGATGACAATGTCGGCAAAGTTCGGAGAGACACTACCTAACATATGCTCATAGAAAGGAGGTTGTAGTGTGTATATGAACATGCATACCATCTTCTTATCGTACAGCAGTGACTCTTTAAAGGTTTCATAACCTTTTTTTGATATGTTCTGAAGTTGTAGCTTGTCTAGTGTCATCTCATCATTGTATTTATACTACTTTAGAAATGCATCCAATAAATCTTTCCATACGCAAATACGTGCTGGCTCAAGATGCATGTACCAATTCAGAGTCATACCAGCTAAGTTGTCCTGAAAAAATGGACAAGCAGATTTTCATCGTATGCATGGGCCACCATCTTTCTGCAAAAATCGTCAGGTGGATTTTAGGGCAAGAGGTGCCATTATTTTTTTCAAATTCTGACACCTTAAACTTTAGGGGAATCATGACATTTGGTACTAGGCATAATCCCGTAGTGTCCCGAAATCCGTAGCTACCTCCTCCCTTTATAGCTCTAAGCCTTTCTTCCAGAATTTCCAATTTGTTTTTCACCTCATCAATGTCAATGGATACTCCTTGAACTGCAACTTGAGTTGTGGCCTTTGCTTAGGATCAATTGCCCGCTACCACCTGCAAGACTTTTGGTTGAGAGGTCATTATATGGAGCGATTCCTTCTTGCTTGCAAGGATAGTACGCGATATTTGACTCTGCTCAAAGTATTGAGTATAACCTAGGGGAAAACTGTATAGAGGAAATTCGATGGGAGTTACTTTGTCTCCATGAGCAACATTGTTTGAAATTTATCACATTCCAGGGTGCGAAGCTGAAGAATAGGAGGAAGTCACATCCTCATTTTTAGTTGCGGGATTTTCCCTAATGTTCTTCTATGTTGTCAGGACTCGAGAATCTGGCCCATTTGATCTTTAGGCTGATTTATATGGACTTTCATTGGTTCTTGTACTTCACCCCGATCTTCTATGTTTTTTCGATTTCAACAGGTTTTGTACGGGTGTCACAGAATGTTTACCATTAATGCTTGTTTATGTTATTATCAAAGTTGAATTAGATTAAAAGAAAAATAATGCATCTACACTGGACATAAATTACAAAGCTATGTGAATATTGAGTATGATATTAATGACAAATAACATAGGTCTAAATCAACAAAGTAATCTGAAACAAAATCAGATTTCTCTTTAGAAACTCAAATTGGAATCCCTCTCAATTCCATACCCTATGTTAATTTCCATTTTTTTTATTAAGATGAACACATGGTTATGTAATTTCTAACCTTAAACTAATAAAATCAAGTAAGAAAATAACAAAAAAAATATGGTACAAAATTTTCAAAATTTTATTTCTAAAAAAAAATGGAAGGAAAAAAATATTGTAAAATGAAATATGAATGCATGTCAAGGTGTATGAGGCATGAAAAACTAGCTATATGTATGTCTATGACAACTTATGGACGAATGTGGTGTATTATGCAAGGTGGTATGAGAATGCAAAAAAAAAGTTATGAATTTGAAAATTATATACGTGGTATCCTGAATGTATGAATGAAGACAAAATGCATATGCATGCTTATATGTACAATGTTGAGTAACATGATATGCAACTAACAACATAACTAAAATGGATAAATCACTATGAGCAATTACATGTTAATACCTCAAGGGATACTTATTTACAACGTGTGGATGCAAATGTAACACTTATTAGTACGTACAAGCAAATGGTGAGGGGTAGAGGTGCCCAGTTATCTCCCTTAATGCCCTAAACAAGGTTCAGTGTTGCGATATTTAACGATCTAGGGCAGTAGATGTGTATTCAGAAAGGATGGCTCTTAAATCCTAAAAGTATAATGTCACTAGGGCTTTATTTCATTGCATTACCCACAACACTTGGTAGCCAACTTAGTGTGACATACAGTGAAGAAAACAAACTCTAGTTGGGGTTCTCACAATAGTCAGAATGGGAAGTACATCCTCGTTCACACTGCTACACGACCCCTTCTAATTCTAAGCTTTCTTAAACTCGGGTATAGGGCCCGACTCATGATATGTAATAGGAATATTATGTGTGTGTGAGTGAGTGTATGTGTGTGTGTGTGTGTAGGCGCACGCGTGTGTGTGTGAAGGGAGAAGATGCATACCCATTGCCTCCACTTGTAAAACAACTAGCAAAGAGTTTCATGCAAATATAGCATGTCTTCTACCTTAGGGTTCAATATTTCAACAATAATCATAAAAATAAGAAAGTAAAAAAAAAAACATATATAGAAAAATAAGGGAAAGATAAACATTTAGAAAACCACAGACATTCTTAGCTCATTTCATTAATTTGGCCTGACTCTCTAAAAGGGTCCCCAGTGAAGTCACCATCTATCACAATCGAGGTCACGACGAGACGAATAAAAAATATTATCTTTTGGAAAAATGCAAACAAAACAAAAAGAGGAGTCGTTACCATAATTTATTATGGAAAAATATGGAGAAACTAAAGATAAGGCAATGATCTGCGAAATCAGATTCGGGTTCGAGAGTCAGTTTCGTGTAGGAAAGGTATTAGCACCCTATAATGCCCGTCCCAAGATGGTACCTTTAATCAAATGAGTGAAACAAGTGTGCTTTTTTACAATGTTTATTTTTCCTAAAAAAAAAGAAACAAAAATTCAAGTAGAAACAAAGAAAATATTTTTTTTCTATTTTGGACCTAACAAGGATCACCTTATTCCTACGTATTTCCATCCACGATGGAACATCAGGATTTACATAGTTCTGGATAGAAAAAGTGTTTATTGGTGTGTTGATATTTCTTAATTTTTTTAATTTTTTAATTTTTAGGATTTTTTGAAATTTAATATTTTATACTTTTATATATTTTAATATTTTTTAGGATTTTGTAAACTTTTAAAGTTCAAGATAGTACAAGCAATTATTCATGATACCCTTGACAAGTCATATCGTTAGTGAAAATAGTGTTAAATATTTTTTTTTGAGAAAAAAGAACATATAATTCTTTTTATTTTTTAAAAGGATATTGAGTATAAGATGATGTAGACGATCCTACAAATACCCAAATAACTATTATTTCCTAAGTTTCTCACTAAATATCGCATGACGCGTGCGGTCATTTTGATATCTAAAAAAATATTCTAAAATATTGTTTATCATATAAAAATGTTTAAAATAATAAAATTAAATACTAGACGATGTATATGACCACATGAATATCTCAAATTATTTACAAGTTGTAATGTACAAAATTCTTTTTAATTGTTGCATATGGAAAGAAAACAAAATATAGTGGTGTTGTATTCATAAAAAATTGTAAAACATTTATTAGAGATGTTGAACCAAATTAAAACGTGGTATGTAAATAAAAGAAGAAGGGTGCAAATAATGTTCCGAATGATTAGCGAAAAGGTGATCATTTTTTTTTTCTTTTTTCTTTTTTCTTTTTTCTTTTTTCTTTTTTTTTTTTTTTTTTTTTTTTTTTTTTTTTTTTGTTGATTTGAATGATGATATTGAAATTGAAATTGAGTAAGAGATGAAATGAAAATGAAATTATACCTGTGTAACCTACCGGTCTCCACTCTGATTCTAAATGGCTTTTATTGTAAATGACCTTTTCTGAATGACTTTGATTGTGAATTGCTTCTAGTGGATGAGAAAAGAAAGGGATGATGGAATGAAATACAGGAATGTTGTTTATGGGTTGGAACCTTAACCTGGTTAGATTTAGGCATTATTGGAATCAAAGTTGGGACCCAGAGGAAGAGATAATCTGTGAATGTGTTTTTTTATGTGTCCCATTTTCTCAGTGTGTGGATGTATATATATTGTGTGGTAGTAGGGTATGAAACTTCAAATTGGAAATAAAATCATAATCCTTAAATGGTAAAATAAAATTTGAATCCTTAAGTATCAATAAATCTGAAAATCTTTAAATTGGAAATAAAATCAGAATCATCAAATTATAATAAATCCGTCAATCTTGAAATTAAAAAATAAAATCAGAACACTCAAATCATAATAAATCCAAAAAATTTTAAATTAAAAAATAAAATCAAAACCCTCAAATTGTAATAATCCTAGAACCTTCATATTAAAAATAAAATCAAAACCCTGAAATTGGAAATAAAATAATCAGAGGTACAACATTTTTTTTAGTTTTTTGTTTTGTGATTTTTTAATGTATTGGGCCCAAATTACATTGAAATCTTAAAGCACTCTTTTCGATTTTTTTAAGAGAAAATCATTTTTATTTTTCTAACTAATTAAAAACCTTTTTCTTTTATATATATTTTTTAAAATCAATTCAACACACTTTTTTTTTAATTTTCTTAAGAAATAATTTTATTTGCTAAACGAAATCAGGTATTGATACAGGGAAAAGGTTTCACCGTTTTCCTTTAGTTAGGTAGTGCTTTGCTGGTTCCTCATGAATGAAAATGCAAAGATAGCATTAATTTTACCAATCTCACGGTAAATGTTAAAATTGTCTACATCAAGCTAGAGCATCACATGTCTTGGAAGCAAGAAGAATTCTTTAATTTATAGAATTAATTCTCGTTGAAAATGCTTAATTAACTAGTACAAAACAACTTATTCAACATCTCGTGTGAATGGGAAACACTCTTCTTCTAGTAGTAATATTTTTTATTTCTTCTTTAGATAGGTGATGAAGGAGTTTTGATGAGCGGAAGCATTTTTTAAACTCAATAGAAGTTCATTTGATTGATGTGGAAATAGGAATTTGTGAGAGTTAGAGGTGAGGCCAACTCACTAAAAAAAGTCTATGCTAAGTTTAGAAGGAGACTAACCTAGGGAAAACTTAGGAACAAGTAGAATGGCCAAAAATGGGCAATATATCATTACTAATTCCAAGTTAATTTTACATGTAGTGAGCACTTTTATTTATAGGCCAAAGCTACTCAAAAACTCTCAAATGAGAGGATGACAAGTGGCAAGCTATAACGGAGAGGATCCTCTCCACTAGGAGAGTGCCATGTGGCAAGGATGCATGAAGGCATGTGTGCCACCTAACGTTAGCTTGCATGGCAAGCTAGGGTTTTGACCTAGGCGCGAGCTTCCCTCTTCTAGTGTTAGGGTTTTGTCTTTTAGAACCCTTGGCCCAAAATACAATGACCAAAATTAAAAACTTTATACAACCTTGGCATAAAATAGAAGGTCTAAAATTAAAAATCCTACACTACCTTGACCCAAAATACAAGGCCCAAAATAAATCTACACTACTCTATAATTTTACAATTAGAAGTCTTGCAATCTTTATGTTCCAATATTTCTAGATTGATCTTCTTTAAAGTTATCCAATTTTGTTTGACGCCACTTTGCTGGGCCGAGCATGAGCGTCAAAAAATAGATTTTATTAACCTTTCGCATTAGAGTTTTGCATCTTCAATTAGAGATCATAAAAAGTCAAATTTGCAGGCACCTTAGAGTTTCTAGGTTTGATAAACCCTCTTCCATTATTCTTATGGTTGTTTAGTCTTCTCATGACTATGAGGAGTTAAACCCATTATTTTTGGGATTTGATGTAATAAGATGAAACTCTCATGTAATCGGTTTGGTTTTATTTATATCTTATCATAATTTTTTTCCTTCAATATATCAATATTTTAATTCTACACATAGTGTTTGTTCTATTGATTCATAACTCGATTATTCATTCATGAGAGTATTGAAAAATATCTCTTGATTTTAAATCTAAATTAAACTACTGAATGAAAGCTCGTGTCTAGGAAGAGAGAGTGATTCAATCGTTGTCTTAAGAACCTTATGAGAATAAAAGATTCATTTATATAATTGATCAAGGAACTGGGGTTGGGTACTATTGTTGATTGACATTAACAATTGATTGAAAAGAAGAAAAATATTTTCATACATGATAGTGAGGTTTAATGTAATCTAACCCTAGCAATTTCATTTTATTCTTCTCTTACCCTTCTTTTGTGTTCTAATACATAAAAATTTACCTTTATAATTTTTTAGACTCAATTTTTATTTTTCATTTTATTTCCTTTTTCCTTTCTTTTATTTTTGTTTTTGTACATATAACTTATTTGGACTAACTCTTGCTTTTAGTCTTTTGTATATTTTTGTATATACAGTACAATCTTTTTCTATTACAGTTGTCACTCAGAAATTTGAACTTCCTAAAGAGAAGTCAATTATGTTTCTCCTAGAAGTTGGTTAGCTACTTCTCATTTTGTTCTAGGATTCTTTCTATTTGTAGGCCATTTATGGCACGCGAGAAGAGCTCGTGCAGCTGCCGCAGGATTTGAAAAAGGAATTGATCGCGATTTTGAACCTGTTCTTTCCATGACTCCTCTTAATTGAGACATGAGATCCAATGAAGTAGAAATCACTTTCTCTTTTACTATAAATATTTGGTTACGCAAAATTGCAGAAGAACAATAGGGGACTCAATAACATACATGAGTCCTAGAGACTTCACAAACATTGTGAGGCCCACCATAAATAAGAAGATTGTTGAGATGAAGCCTGCTCTCTTATAGTTTATCAACTCGCATTAATTTTCCAATTTGGATCATGAAGATCCACATACTATTTGTCCACATTTTATGAGTTGTGTGGTTCAGTTGGAATCACGGGAACTGATGAGGAGACATTGTTCTTGAAATTTTTTCATTCTCTCTGACTGGAAAGGCTAAGGTTTGACTTTAATCACACCCTAACCAAAGTCTAACCTGTTGGAAAGATGTAGAGACTAAGTTTTTAGCCCGTTACTTCCTACCATCCAATAATACAAAGGTGAAGGCAGCCATAGCTACTTTTGTGCAAGGTGTTGACGAACCATTGAGTGAAGCCTAGGAGAGATTCAAGGCTTTGTTGAGAAAGTGTCCCAACCACAGTTTTGAAGTGGAGATGCAAGTGCATATCTTTTTGCAACGGGCTTCAACCGCAAAGAAAGATGCTTTTGGATGCTTCTTTTGGTGGCTCAATTTTGTTCAAAACTGCAGAGGAAGCAATTACAATTATTGAGTTTGTAGCTTCTACCAATTTGAGAAGTTAGTATGGGAGGACACATGCACAGGAGAGAGGAGTGTTAAAGTTAAATTCTCAATATGCTCTTTTAGCCCAATCAAAGCTCTTGTCCCAGCAAGTTGAGGTTCTCAACCAACAGATGGCCAAGTTACCTCAATAGATACGAGTCATGCAAGTTGCATCAGTTCCAACTCAACAAATTCTTAGGTTTGAATTTTGTGTAGGCAATCACCCCAATGGTTACTGTTAAATGCCTAGTGGTTCTCAGATTAAAGAAGTGAATTATTTTTGGAACCAAGGACGTTAACAGTATCCACCATTGTATGAAAGAGTCAACAAGTGGAAAGATACCTTTCAACAATTCGTGCAATTCTCTTTTCAGAATCAGAAGAATATAGAAGCATATATTAAGAATTTGGAGGTTGTCAACACCTGATTTGGTCCGGATGAAAATGAAAAATTTATTTTATTTATTTTCATTTTATTAAAAAATAATTAAAAGTAATTAAGATTAAAATTAAAAAATATGAATAAAATCGAAAAAAATTAATTAATTGGTAATAAGAATTTTAGAAAAAAAAAGAAAAATAGGAAATAAAAATAAGTGAAATAAAAGAAATATAAATAATAAAAATATATAGAAAAAATATATATAATAACAAAAAAATAAAAAAAATATATAGTGATATATAAGAGAAAGAGAGCGGTGCATGAGAAAAAGAAAAAATGAGAGGAGAAGAGAAGAGAAAAAGAGAAATTTATGTAGCCACGTGTCAACACATGAATGGAGAGGATTTGTACAATCATTGTATGCAGAGGTGCTTACACGCTCCTCTTCTAATTTGTTGCAACGATTCCACTAATACACGGAGCATTGAAATGAAACGTCGAATGGGTCTACGTTCTTTGTGCTGCCTATATAAGACCCACTCCTTCGCAGAGAAAAGATATAAGTGAGAGGAGACACAAAGTTGAGAGGGAAGTTAGTTGAGAGAAGCTTGAAATGCTGCCTTGCTGCTTATGAAACATTGAAGAAGAAGAACATTGCATGTTGATAACACTGTTTGCTGCTCGTTGTTGAAGAAGAGTGATCTAATTGAAGAACGAATCTTAGGAGAGTGATCGGCGCTTCAACAAGTAAGCATCCAAGCATCATATGTCCTGTTTAAGCATATACATCATTAAAAATTCATATAGCACTGTTCATCATCTTCTCCATTAAACTGTACTGTTCACTGTGAATTAGATTTTCTTCTTTGATGTTCTCTATTTTGAATCTGCGAGAGTGTTAAATTATTTAAATTATTGTGATGCACTGAAATTGTTTGAATGTTGTCTCCAATGAGCCAATTCCTATATTGAATCCATGAAAGAAAAAACTCACTGAAGAGCTTACTGGAAGTATAACTGAAGATCTACAATAAATGTGTTGTCTGCATGTTGTTAATGTAGAAATTTAGTTTTGGTTAAATAAATTGTTATGTATCCATATGCTATATCTATGCTTCAAAACTTGCTGGAAAATGTGGCTAAGGATTTGCAGTCAGGTATGTTTTTCTCTACTACATTCTGTTTTTATTTGTTTTGATTTTGAATTTGATATTCTTGTTGTTTATGTTTATTACATTTATATGTTGATGTATACAGGTTTAGTTTTTTTTATTAAATAAATATTGTGTGCACTGTTGTTTTAAGTATTGGATTGGAGTACGTTATTAAGTTATTAGCTTGGGCTTAGTTGTTTTTTTTTATGTTTTTCTTAATAGGTGTAGTAGTGCAGTTTTTTTTAATTGTTTGATAAAAAAATGATGATTGAAATAAAAAAGGTAAAGACAATTGAATTGGAAGTGAAATTAAGGAGGTGAATGAACGTAAAGTAGGTTTAATTCATTAACTTAGTTTATACCTATATAATTAATAAAAAATATGAATGATTAGCAAATAGAGAGAGGAGCTAATAAACAGGCAGCTGTACTGTTTTGTGAAAGCTAAAATAGAAATAAAATGTTTAAAAATAAATAAACAAAAGATTGACGTTAATGTGTGAACTTAGAAAAGTAAAAGAAAATGGAATTGGAGAGAGAAGGAGTGGCAACGTGGAGTTGAAAGGATAAAAAATTTGAATTCCAAAGATAAATTGAAAGTGCAATGCAGAGTTGGAAGAATAAAAAGAATTGAATTAGAGAGAAGAATTGGAATTATAGTGGTAATGTAGATTGTTTTAAATTGGGATTTGAATTGGAGAGAGAAATCAATTGATTAAATTTGGTATTAAATTGAGAAAGAGGGAATGGATTGGGAGCAACGTAGCCATGGTGTTGGGTTTACCCATTTGTTTAGATTCCAGCACCTAAATAATAAGGATTGAATTGAAATAAAAATTGAGGAAAGAGAAAATATGCTTGTTTCCTATTAAATATAGTCTTAGTGTGAGATTGAGCCCATTTAGTGAAAAAAAAAAGTTTAGATTAACTTATATTTTTTTATTTTATTTTATTTTATACTTTTATTTTAGCTTTATAAATCATAAATCATCTATATTATTTTAAACTTTTATTTTAGCTTTATAAATCATAAATCATCTATATTATTTTAAACTTTTATTTTAGCTTCATAAATCATAAATCATCTCACCATTATATTTATTTTAAATAAAAGTAACATCTTAAAAAAAATCAACTAAATATTTAAATGGCCATATGCGTCATGCGGATTTTAGTTTGAATAAATTTTTAATTAAAATTCCAAATGACCGTTCGCGTCATGCGGGATTCTTTTTTGAAATAACAATTTTTGATTTGAATTCCTAAAGGTCGTTCGCGTCATGGGATTTAATTCGATAAGTTTTAATTTGTTTGGATTATCAAAAGGCCGAATGCGTCTACGATATCCATATTAAAATGAATTTCTAAAAATATAAAAAATACAATTTCGAAACAAAAAAATATTAAATTCTCAAAACAACTCATCTATCATTTAGAATTATGTATTCCCTGATTCTTTACCCATTAAGGATGTTGATACGTGAGAGCAAGGTTAATCCGGGGTCCTTTAATTAAAAATTATTATTTTATTTTTAATTGCATTTTATTTAAATTTTTTGGGAAAAATAAACATTTTTAAAAACCATATTTGAGTTTGCTCATTTTTAAAAAGGTATTGTCTTAGGACAGGTGCTATGGGGTGCTAATATATTCTCCACGCATAATCGACTCCCGAGCTCATCTCTAGTTCGCAGACCTTTCCTTATTCTTTTCTTGGTTTTCTATAGTTTTCCATAATAAACTATGGTGGCGACTCCATCTCTTTCTTTTCATTATTTTTTAATTTCTCTTTCGGATCGTTATACCCGTCGTGATCGTGGTCGCGACAGAGGTTCATACTGGAAAAAGAAATGGGAGGCTATCAGGAGGGATCATTCTCTGCAAATACCCAAGTCAATCCCAAGGAGAAGTGTAAAGCAATTATCAATAAAAGTGGAAGAAATGTTGGTTTGAGTGATAGAGAGAAAAACAATGCCGATGAGAGAAAGCTGGGTCAAGAAGGAAGTATAGAGAAAAAATTGAGTAAGGAGACTATGGTAGAGGAGGGAAAAAATAAAGAGGAGAAAAATAAATAAATAATATAGAAAAATAAGAAAATAAGAAAGAGAAAGAGGAGATTAAAGACCCATTTGTGAAAAAGATTCCTTATCCTATGCTTTTGAAACAAGAAGCTTCTTTAGTAGTATAGAAGAAGGTGAGCACATCAACTAGGCTAAAGAAAGTTTTTGGATATTTTACTCCATTAAAGCAAGATCCTAAGGAACTTGATGATTATAATTTAGCAACGCTATTTAGAGTAGAGAAGGTCAAGAAGCACACTGATTCAGGATTGAAGGAAGCTTACCAATCATATTTGGTAGTTCAAAATTGAGATGTCTTAGAGGAAATTGTTTTCAAAAGGACTTAGTTTATGTGTTGCCAAATAAGTTAAAGATGATGGAGTTGTGGAGATTGAAAGCCCCCATATTTTAGAAAACCAAAATTGTTCCTAGGAGAATATTATGACCTAAGGTGCATCCACCTTGAGCAAATTATCCATCAAGCTCGAGACATTAAACAAGAGCTTTATGGGAGGCAACCCAGAGTTTGTTTTATCAGTTTATTGGTTTGTCTTTTTGTTTTTATTTTCATTGTTTTGTGTAGGATTTTGGTGGTCTAAAATGCTCTTAATTAGCCAAAACATGTTAGAGAGATTTTTAGGGTGAAAGCCAAGTTGAGCGCAAGTGAGTTGAGACTAGCTCATTTCAAGGACATTACTCTCGGGAGTTCTCACGCCCGATGCCACACTACCTGCACCTGGCACCAACTACTTACACCCAGTACAAGCGTCAATCTTTACAACTTTATTCTTAGTCTTTGTTACTAAAAATTATTTTGCCTAGGGACTATGACCAATTTGGAGGAAGGGGATAGGCAAATGGATGATGATGTTGAAGAAAAGGAGAAAATTTTTCAAATATTTGGAAGATTTAGAGGGAGTTTTTATTTTTTGGTTTATTGTTATTTTTCTATTTTGTTATTTTTTTCTTTTTTTTAGTTTTTATAAATAATTAGGCACTTGGTTAGCTAAAAATTATAATGCACTAATGAATGACTTAGACTAATTCATTAATCTTTTATGATAGTTGAGTATGCGTTTTCATTGAGATTTGTAAATGGATTAGGTTGTTCTTGTGAAGTTTAAGTTGTAGTTACTCTTTTGTGTTATTGTGAATGAAAATGCATTATTGTGGCATATTATGTGGCAACTTTTGGTATTAAAAGTATACACAAGTGAGATTTTGAGCTTCAGAGTTATTTAGAAAAGTCAATTTTCTTGTGTTAGCCCAGCCACATTACAACCCAATAAAAGTCCTTGTGATGTTGCATGTTTTAAATTTTTTTGGCTCTTGAAATGAAAAGCAAAGTTAAATTGTGTGGAATTATTGGTAAGAGAGAGAAAAATCATATCCTGAGACACTAGAATACTTGAGTGAAACACTTACTTCAATGAGGAATAATACTTTTGGTTGTTCACTAATAATAAATTGTCATCAGTGTTAGAAAGTTGTGTGCATTTTTTATTACATTTACATTTAAGTACCATATTTGAGATTTGATGAGGTATAACTTCATTCATAAGTTGATTTCAAAAGAAACAAACTTAATTGATTCCTGAGGTGATTAGGGAATTTGTTCTAAATTATTTTATCAATATTGAGTAATTGTTCATGTTAGCCAAGTTACCTTTGTTGAGGACAAACAAAGTTCTAAGTTTTGGGGAATTCGTTAGAGTTGAATTATATGAAATTTTTGGAATTGTTTTCATAATGAAATTAATTCCGTCGAAGCTTCTAACCTTCTAAATCTCATGCTTTTATAAATAATTTATTCTTTTATACATAATTTGTTACTTGAGTTTTTATTAAATTTTACTCTAAATCACATTAATTTTGTCAAACAAATAAACAAGAAGCATTTGGTCAAGAAAAGTAATATTGAAATCTTTGAGGAATACATAAGGCAAATATCATTCTATTCATCTCTTACCCTGACAATATTATACGTGCGACAAGGAACCATGGAAGGCATGTGACGCCACCTAACCCTAGCTTGCATGACACCACCTAACCCTAACTTGCATGACAGGTTAGGATTTTGACCTAGGTACAAACTTCCCTTTCCTAGTGTTAGGATTTTATTTTCTACAACCTTTGGTCCAAAATACAAGATCCAAAATATAAAACCCCATATTACCTTGGTCTAAAATTAAAAATCATGAACTACCTTAATCTAAAATACAAGATCCAAAATAAAATTTACACTACTTTATAATTTTTATAATTAAAAGTCTTGCAATATTTATGTTCCAACATCTTTACAATTATCTTCTTTAAAGTTGACATTAGATCCAAATATTTTATTAAAAAATCAATCGAACCCCATCTTTATTAAACTCTTGATTAAGTATGTAGTTGAATAACCTCTTTATTCAATAGTTTGATATCTAGGACATATTCTATCGCCATGGAACAGAATGTAACGAAAAGGTAATTTTCAAATTTTAATGAAAACTTACAACTACGAAATGAACAAATGTTGCTCGTATAATGGGAGTCTTGACCCGAAACCCAATACCAGTGCATACTCAATGTCTAATAAAATATATGCGACTTTGACTAACCCACGTATTTACGAGGAAATAATAAGTAAAATTTAATCAAATTATAAAAACAATCTTAAAGATATATTCACGTATGGTTGTTAACTTTAAATGTATACCATAATTTTTTTAATATACTAAATAGTCTAAATTAATTTTTAATTTTCAATTCAAAATTCCTACCAAAGCCTCCGGGTGGAAAGAAAAATATGATTATGTTTTTATGAATTCCGTTATAAACATAGTATTATAAAGTGAAACCCGAAAGCCTTGGGCGCTTGAAACAAGAGAGGATGGGACAAAAAGCTAAGGCATTGCCAAATCTTAGGGGTTAAGTTTTGAAAAAAGAAAATATGATATATGTACAAGTAATGATTGAGAACCCAACCTTTTCTGGCTCCATCAACGCCTCGAAACCTGTTGAAGTGAACACATTATATGGAATTTGAAAGATCGTTGCATTAAGCAAATCATAACCTTTTCATCAGCACAAGTAAACGAGTATGATATCCATAGATGCATCCCCACAAATTCTTTTCGCGTAAGATTTTAATAATAATTTTTTTATAACACGATTTGATATCAGATAGATAAATAAATAAACTTTATTTTGTGTCACCTTCATTACAGTTACTATCCCTTTTGTCTCTTTCTGAAAAGAAAATAACCCTATCAAGTTCGCAATTATTGTGTGTACTTTAAAATTTAAAAAAAAAATCTTAAAATATATTACTTATCTTTAAATTTATGAAATTAGTAAAAAATTCAAGTTAATAATATTTACTTTTTTCTACAATTAAAACCTTTTTTAAATTACCCTTAAATATATATATATATATATATATATATATATATATAAATAATAACAAAAAGTTAATTCATAAAATTAATTTTCTTCACTTCTCGAATTTTTATAAGAGGGAGTAGACCATAAGTATCAGTTATATAGTATAAATTTATGTAGTTCCAGTTTTAAAATTAAGTTAAATCTAATTAAATTTAAAATTAACCCAAATAAATAATATAATTAGATTGATGTGAATGATGGGTTAATTTTTTTAATTCATGGAAATATTTTTTTCAGAAATAAACCCTATCACAATTATCAAATACAAAAGTAAGCATTACTCAAATAACATGGACCAAACAATCCTCGAAATACGAAATAGTATTTGACATCTTCATCTAGTGCCTTTGATTTTGCCACTTGCTTTCTTCTTTCTTGTTTGAAAACCTTCTAAAGATTCCCACAATAATCAAACAGATGGTCAAATAAATAATTTGAAGCTGGCCAAGGTCAAGAAGACCATAGCTTTTTTTTTCAAACTTTGTTGATTCTTTTTGTTCCTTTATAATGAGCTCTAAATTAGGTTTTTTGCATTTAACATGTAAATAGCCTTAGAAAAAGTCGTGTATCATTTTCAAGGTTTTAGAGAAGTATACATTTCATGCTTCATATATCTAACATTTTTTTAAATTTGTAAAATATTTCTCGAAAATTTGTAACTAAATAGATTTAAGAGGTAAATGACCAACGCGCAATTAATTTAATAGTTAAAATAATAAAACATTAATTTAGCCTCTAAAGATGTAAAGTTGTAACAGTTATTTCATATGATTAAGTTTCGTTCTTAAACTATAAGTTTAAGGATCAATTTTAACATTAAATAAAGAACCACATTTTTTTCATTCAATTATAATATTGAAAAACCATTTTGAACAATATTAAATAAGATTTTTTTTGTTAAGAACAAAATTGACAAGATCTTACATAGTTTTCAAATATTCATTAATAGATGACATGTTATTTAACTGAAAATTTCATGTGATGTTTATTTTTTGAAATGTTTTAGGGAAAAGTATAAACCCTCATCTTTGTTATGTCGCTTCTTCCACAAAAGAAATCGGTGACCCACTTCAAATCTTGAAGACTTCAACAACTCTAGAACTCCCTTTTGTGATCGCGTATGCTAGACGATGACGAGAAAGTAAAGTGCTCTATAAGGGCTAAAAAGTTAAAAAGATAAGACCAAAGGAAGATGAAGAAGGTAGACACAGAAGAGGGAGGTAGTAGAATATAAATAATTAAGGAAAATTTGAGATAAACAGTAATAAATTATGTATTTAGTAAAAGATAAAACTAATTCAAAATGTAGCAATGATTTATATGTAAAATTATTGCAAATTAATAATAGTCATCACGTGGATGAAAATTTATTTCGAATGTTAAAAATAAACACCATTACTTAAGTGTCACTCTTGTTATAATTATCTTGCTTTTTTTTTTCTTTTTTAACAGCCAACATAATTATAAAACATTCGATTAAGTAGCATATTGAAGATGTTCAAATTGTTCAATAAAATACTTTGTTAAGATGTTTAATAAAGAATTATCTGGATATGTTAGTCTCTTATTAAAACTAGGAATTTAAAATTCTACTAGGTGGCTTTGAAAAAATTCTCCATCTTCCAATAACATGCTCTTTCATCCAAAATTTTCATCATCTTTCGCATCCAGTGTATTGTTTTTTCTAAACATTATTTTATCCATTCTATTTTTATCTTCATCAATTTCGGACCTGTTTTATTCATTATAAAAGGAAAAGTATTCTGAAAGATGAATTATTAATAATATAGAAAGATATTTTATATTCTAAGCTGATTATTATTGAATGATCTGGAAGAAAATACATTAGCAAAATTTGTTATTATATAACAAGTTTTTTACATTTGATTTTCTAATAACTAACATAAAATATTATTTTTATTAGATTAATATAAGAGAGATTAAAGGTAGAAAGCGATATTCTATGTCGATTATATAAAAATCAACATAAAATTATTATCTTGTTTTTATAAATATATATATATATATATATATATCTTATTTGTTTTTTTTTTATTTCAAATTCTTCTTTTATTCTTTTATTATCATTGCGTCTTTCATCATTTTTTTCTTTTTTATTTTTTTTTCTGTCGTCTTTCTTTTTTTCTTTCCATCATTTTACCTCTCTTCTTCTTTTCCTCTCACACTTCATCCTTCCTCATCTATCTCCTTTGTAATTTAGTTAAAAATTGGCATATCACTCCATCTTTACGAATGATTTTTTTTTCTATTGTCATCTCTTATTCATTTCTATGTAGTAAAGTCTTAATAAATTAAATATATAGTAAAATATGAAAAAGATGAATGTTTTCATTCATAAATACATGTGTATATTGTGCATATGTGCATGCACGTGTGTATTTGAAAGTGTTACGTGTATATATTTAGTGCTTGTATGTATGTACACACATGCATGTGTGTTTCCACATCAATTAAATAACAATCAACATTTGATATTCAATTTTTTCATATTAGTTGTTAAAGAAATGACTTTCAACTATATTAGTTCAATGTTGATTTCTTGAACTGACATAGAAATTCTTTCAAAATTGATGTTATCTATTATACTTGATTTCGATGACAAAAATAATTTTCTTATTAAATGACACAATTTAGTTATTTAAATTATCTCATGATTATTACCAATTTTACTTACCTTTGTTGATAACAACAAGGTGCCATCATATTTTTAACATTGTCATGTATTTTCGTCAATTGTTTGATCACCTTGGTCATAAATCAAATGTTATCAAATGTTATTGTAAAATTACTTCTATAAAACAATAATAAAATAAGAAAATTGTGGTTGAGGAAAGTAAGGTATCATTTATTTAAACTTAAGGAAGAAAAAATATGGTGTAATGGTGAGACTATTGAATGTGATAATGGTAGAGTCAAAATATAAGAAAACAACATTTGACTTTTAGAATAAAAGAATCACTACAAGAAAACAAAAATAATTGTCAAAAAATAGCATCATTTAAATAGAAGACGCAAATAGAGTCTATCATACCGACGTTTTTTCTTTAATTTTATTTTATGAAATTATTTAACTGGAATTAAACTAAGGAGTTTGGATTTAAATAATAAATTAATGCATTGTGTCGGCTTAGCGGGCACTAAAATCTATGATTGTTAGCATCGGCTTGTTAACACTAAAATCGTTGTTTTTAGAATTGTCGACATAAATATCAACCATTTCTAGTGTCGGCTTAGCCAATGCATGTGGTTATAAATGGGGGTCGAACTTTTTCAATTCATTTTCGTCCGCGTTCGTCTTCTTCTTCTTTACGTCGGAGCTTCTTTCAAACTCTATTCCTTTAGTCTTTGTTTCTAATCCCCAATCCAACTTTAAAATATCTTCCTTTAGGTTCACAAAATCATTTCCACCGATTGATTTTGGATGTGTCGGTTTCGGTTTCTGTCATTGCTCCTCCTCATTCTCCCCCGCTACTCTTACTCTGTTCTCCTCTGTCACTTCTCCTCTACATGTTGGTGGTATTCTAAATGACCTTTCATTTTCATAATAGTGGTTCTTTGACTTGGATGGTAGTGGTTCTTCGTAGTGGTTCATCTTCAACGTGGTTCGTGTTAGTTGTGGTTCATCTTTAGCTTGGATGACTTGGACGATGGTAAGTGCTTAGCCTTTTTTGTGCTTTTATTTGAGATTGATTACCTTGGTCCTTCGATAACAATGAACTAACGAATGGTGAATGTAGGTTTGCGTGAGTGGGGTTCTTTTGCTTCTTATCTATCCCGAGTTTCTAAAACATCGTAAAAAGGTAAGTATTTTCTTAAATTTGTTTTAGTTTTTATTTGAAATTGGTTTTGATTTTATCTTTGAAATTTATTTTATGTTTAAATTGGTTTATATCTGAATATGTTGAAATTGATTTTATCTTTGAAATTTATTTATATCTTACTTTATTGAGAATGATTCTGTGTTGAAATTTGTTTCGCAATATTAAATGGAACTGCTTTTGTCAAGTAACAACGATAATTTTTTAATATTTTTATCGATTGTATCAGTAGCATCAGTTTTATTTCAGTATCAATTTTAGCATTGGTCAATTCGATGCTATTTGTGTTTCATCTCAAGACTAACACTAATTTTAACTTACTTTCAATGACTTAGCGCTCGTTACACAACTGACACTATTCTAATGTATAAACATCAATTTTCATTCATTTACGTTAGATTTTGGTTGATTCTATTTCCTTCATTTTTTCTTTAATAAATATTTCTTTCTTTTGGATTGATATGTTTTATTTTTGAAATAAAATGGCCATGTGTTCAAGTTTGAAATGAATCACTTCCTTCACTTAAGAATTGGATAGAAAATGTATATATATTATGCTGAAAACACTCTAATACTTAAATAAAAATTTATTTATAAAATAATAATATGTATTAAAAATTAATAATATATACCTTGAAATATTTATCTATTTATAATATTTCATCAGATTATATATATATATATATATATATATATATATATATATATATATATATATATATATATATTATCCATAATGACCTTAATCACACTTTAAGGTTTTAATTATTTTATTAGTTTTTGATTTAATTGATTTAGTTTGGCATGGTGTATTTAGCTTATAGAAAATACATATCCCTATATTTGAGTCAACTAGATTCTATCATGTAGAATCTTTGTGTTTTATAAACTGTTGTGAAATTACTTACAAAATTTAATTATTATAAAAAATTATTTATCAATTAAATGAAATTATTATTTAGTTGAATGACTTTAAATATTTTTAAAAATCCAGACACAATTTGAATTGACGAAAACTGATAACTTACCTATTCTGATAGTTTTATAAAGTTGAGTGAAAAATATATATAATTTAGCTCCATAAAAATGGAATAAAAAGACATTTTAACTATATATTTCACCATTTGCACTTTCATTTTATCTTTAAAAAATAGGTCACACTGACCAGGTCATCCTAGGTTGTCTAAAGTAAATTCGGATCCTCTATAGTAATTTTTCTGAATAATATGGATCTTGAATTTGTAAATATTAGAGTTTGGTATATAAAAGAAATAAATAATTGTACCAAATTGTATCAATCGCATATTATTTTTTAAATCTAAAGGATCCACTATAAAGAAAATAGGATAGGCCAGGCTGCCTATTTTGAGTATGGAAAAATGTAATCTACTTCATTTAATTGTAGGTTTTGACGGTTTGGCTTTAAAAAAAGAATAGAAAAAAATTTAAAATTTAAAAAACTGTGAAAGAACTTTTTTTATGTTCCAGTTTACTTGTCTGCTTAATAACTTTTAATCCATTATTTTAATCTAACTATTTTAGCTTAAATGCTCACTGGAGAAAAAAAAATTCTATCAGAAAGACAACTTTACCTTTGATCATTTGCTTATCCAAAAGTTTAAGACTCAAATATAAATGTCATACTAAAATGAAACAAAAATATGAAAACTTACACCAATTTTTAATTATTATTTTTATCTATTTTCTAGATATAAGGGATAAGTCAAGTAGTTTTATAAGATCAATATATTATTTTTAAGATTTAATTGCACGAAAAATAAAACAAAATTTATGTTAAAAACTTTCTTTACTCTAAGCAAAGATTTACAAAGAAAGTTTACTTTTTTAAATAAAAAAATAATTTAATTATAAATAAAATATAAAAAATAATTATTTTAAAATAATAAATAATAAAAAATACATAATAATTAAATTTATGATAAAATAAAAAATTTAAATATTAATAAAATAATTTTTATAAATAATAATAATAATATATTAATATACATAACCGATTACTTTACAACATAATCGATTATGCATATATTTTAATCGATTACGTTATAACCTAATCAATTATAGGTATATTATAAAATACGTAGTTGACTATGTATATTAATATATATATATATATATATATATATATATATATATATATATATATATATATATATATATAATATAATATAATAATAAATAATATTTAAAAATAAAAATTTATATAATATTTTAACCCATAAATATGAACCCGTGAACCCAGATATGAACCCAGATAACGAAGTTTTCCTTCTCAATAATTCCGTACAACCTCGCATATTTGGATTAACAAGCAAACTTGTCCTTTATTACCATAACCCTATCACAGGACAATTAGTAACCTTAAGACTTAAAAGAAGACATCCACATCCCATTAAAAACACTTTTATCCTCCTTAACAAATATAGGAGCAAATTAGAGAAAAACTATACCTCCATAGAAAGAATAACCAACTCAGAGAGGAATTATAGAATGAAAGAATATTACAAACTAGTCATCAGGCTATTAAAGAAAAACCTAAGAAGTACAAAAAACTGTATTGCTTAAACATGAACCATAATAGATATCTAGACCCACAAGGG
>Ga0209700_103902_pt1 | contig 27789 bp, 7 predicted proteins | sample SiratroredBW_FD_187528 | JGI IMG/M metagenome (GOLD analysis project Ga0209700, IMG submission 187528) | Root nodule microbial communities of legume samples collected from California, USA - Siratro red BW (SPAdes) (version 2) | ecosystem: Host-associated > Plants > Roots > Nodule | place: USA... | reverse complement strand
TTAGGCTATAAAAAATATATATATATATATATATATATATATATATATATAATGAATCATAAACCCTAAACCCTAAACAATAATGAATCTATCTTATGGTTAACAGTCTCATAAACAAAGTTCCATTAAGATACTCTTAACCTAACCAAACATTACTGATTTAAGAAAGGTTAATATATATATCATGTGATGAACCTATTTGTACTAGCTTTGAACGGACATTTGGAACTTACAAATCCATCAACAAGGTGAAGATAAGTGTTCAACTCATGACAAGTTATAAAATTAATGCTTGTAAGGTAGGGAGAATCCCTACTACAAAGGCGAAGCTCCTCTCCAACATCAGAGTACACCCTCTCTTCTTTCTCCATCATTTTTATGATCCACCTTTGTACTCTTGCTAAGTGAACATTTTGACTTCTCATGTAGCCATCATAGAATACAAATCCTGGAACTTTGGTAACAATATCATCAGAATTGACTATTCGTAAAATCCTAATTTTACATTTCTTTAAATGATATGTAAAGCGTTGGTTGCCGATACGTGGACCGCCAAATAATATGACGGTCGTTATCGGCAACCGAACAAAAGTAGTGTTAACATAATATGCAGTGAGAGCGGCAAGAGCTGCTCCAAGACTATGACCAGTAATGGTTAAACTTAAAGATTCACTGCCATAGCTTTGGAGGATCTTACCGATCTCTTTGTGTACCATGTTTTGAAGACTAATGGAGGAGTTAGTTGAAGAGGTGTAGAGACTCAAGAACCCACTCTCAACCATTGGGGGTGTGGTTTGGTCCTTGGGAAAGTTTCTCAAGCTTTTGCATGGCATTGGGAGGTGGGTGAGAGTGGCACGGAAATTCTCAAGCCATTCCAAGCATGTGGCTGTTCCTCTATATGCAATAACAATGTCTCTACGACCTAGTCTTTTGATCTCTTCCTCATTCTCACACACTGCCACATAGCCAATGTAGCTAGATTGGGTTGAAAGCCATGTTGGTGCCTTGTTCAACCAACGAGGTAGCTCAATTCCCGAGGTTGCATATAGGTGTTTGGTGACCTTGTACCCTGTGTTTGGGAAACCACACTTGTCAAAAAGTGTGGTTTTTGGGAACTTGCAAGAGCCATAGGAGGGTGAGGAAGGGTCAAACTCAAAGGATTTATAAGCAACACTCACGAATTGACCATACCTAAGAATTTCACCACGTAAATTGTCATCCAATGGGTCAAGTAAACCTTTCCAATTGTTCACACCTTGGTACTCCATCCATCTCTTTCCAACTTTGTTTGAGCTCCAACACCTCAATGGTGATGAGAATGATGATGACAAGTTAGGGTTTTCTAAGTTATTTATGGTTTTCTCAATTTTGTGCGGTTTCGATGGTTGGTTAATCATGGTTAGGCACTGAAGCTGTTTTACGTTTGTGGTTGAAGTAAGGACTAGGGTTTGAGAAGGGTATAGAGGTTTCATTGTGGAGGTAGAAAATACAAAGAAGTGGAAATAAGAAAATAACGAGAAAAAAAGCGTTTTTATCTTTGAGAATGAACAAGACATTAATTTATATGAGGAAAACGTGTAATCTTAGTACACATCTTGTTCATATGGAAACAGTTTGTCAAAATTCTAAGAACATCACAAAAAAATTGTAACAAGGTTTGTTATATTCTTTTTAATTGCCAATTTGATATTTTTTTATTATTTCTTTTAATGTATAGAACTGCTTTTCGGTGCAATAGTAACGAATATTTTGAGAAATTAATTCGACATTGATTTCCTACAATCAATCATACATGCACAAGGGAGAGATATAAAATTATTTTTTTCGTGAATTTTGTGTAAAATATTCCTCCGATATTTTGATTTCCCTGTGCTTATAGATGTATTTTTTTTATCAATATTAAAAAATAAAATAAATAACAATACTTTAAGGGCGTTTTAACCCTTATACTCATGTATTTATAGGTATAATTCTTTATTTTTTTTTCTACATTAAGCATCTCCAATTGAGAATTTCAGAGTAATTGCTTCCACTAAATATTTTCTAAACCTATATAACTAACAATCGAACCTCTCCCTTATTACATAATATATGCTATTAATTTTACACACGATATTGATATATGTGTTTATAGATATGTTATACTCGTCCAATATACAATCAATTCTAAATATGCATGATTCTTTGAATTAAGCTAATAAGACAATAAGATAATGCTACTAATTCTGATAATTATGAAATACTACTTCATATATGTTTAAGTTTCCCATTTTTAAACTATTCATGTATTGTTTTCAAGGTTTAAAATAGTACAAATTATTTTTTTGTCATTTATAAATCTCTACTCTTCACCTTAATTAGTTTATCTTCAATTAATAATATACAAAAAGAAAATCATATAAATATTTTATTAGAATGAAGAAAATTTCTTAAAACTGAAAAAGTATTGTGTTATTATCGTATTAGCTGCATGTATATCCGAGTTAATCATGCAAAAACGTAAAGGGTGGGTTTCTTTGGCTTTTACACGTTATCACGCACATGCATAGAGAGGCTGCTATATCATAAAATTCCATTATGGAGAATTGCCTAACAGATCTTACATCTTCTATCACGACTCATCATCGTAATATTATTCATTCAATTCTCCTATCAAAATTAAGACTATTGATATTTTAACATCTCTTACAAAAAATAACATCCAGTTCACATTTATTTATTTATATATATGTATATAATCTTATTGGCTTTCAATAATATAATTACAAAATTATTTTTTGCTGTTAGATATTGTTCTTAATAAAAGATAGGTTATTAAATAGTAATGATTGTGAGAGAGCCGAACTATCCTTTTATACTTCCAATTAATACATTATTTTATTGTTGATATAAATAGTGTGCAAAATTAATGATCAACCTTGCACCAAATCCTTCTAAGAAAAATAACATAATATATAAGTATAAGGTTTAGTAATGTGTGTTTAGTTAATGTTGACAACATGATCAAAATGTTAGCAAATAAGGAGTTTAGGAAGCAAGAAAATATTTTTTTTTGAAAAGGATTAGGGAGAAAAATGATGAATCCAGAACAAATATGAATGTGCCTACTTAAAAGGAGGTCATGTGTAGCTTCTTTTTTCTGCGTAAATGCAGCTGTATTGCACTTCACAAAATTGATGTGCAATTACTCCAAAAAAACATTTTGAGAAAGTTATTAGGGTTTTGGGAGGTCCATATGTAGAAATTAGTGTAGATTATTCTTCCATGGTAGGGACTAGGCGCGTTTGGAAAAAGAAAAAAATATGATGGTGTTCGATTTCTTTTTTCTAAAAGTGTTTCTTAGTTTTAAGAAAATAGTTCATATACGTCACGACATGCAACTGTAGTATCGTTGAACTATAACCACAAAAAACAAACATGGTTGATTGCTTTGGATAAAAGTGTATTTTTTTTTTTTTTTACTAAATTACGTGAAGTTCTTTTTAATTCATGTGTTCTAGCCGGGAATCGATTTCCTGTTTGATTTGGTTGTTGTATAAGATTGATGATTTATAAAATATGTATCAAACCAGTGGAATCATGTTAAATCTGTAAAATTATTCTAAAATCAATCAACACTGATAGAGAACTGGTTCAACGGAAACTTAATAGAAATAAAAGTAAATCTAAAATATTAATAGTTTTATGCTGCATATAATGTTATTTTTAATAAGAGTTGATGTGTCTTATAAAAGTTAAGTTGTAAGATACCCTAATTTTAATGAATAATTGAATGGGTAATATCAGCTAAATCTCTAATAAAAGCACTGAAAAACATATTCACCAAATCTTTAATAAAATCACTAACAAAGCACATCCGTCAAATCGCTACACAATTCTAACTCGATGAATCTCTTTATTTGAACAGTTAATTTAGGGCACGTTGCATAGTTTTAAAACGTCAATTTTATCTAATAGATAAATAATATATCCAAACAAGCCCTTAAAATATATCTTCACGGGTCTATATGTTTATTTTGTTCTGAGCAAGTAATTTTGATTCTATCACATTTACGCGCAATCCTGGTCCCTCTAACTTAATGGGCAATTAATTTTCGTATTTTACTAGTTATAAAAATTCAATTGCATTCCTCTTGAATAATGACTCAGTTCTCATTTTCAGCACTATTTTCCTGTTTATTTGTAGTAAATTTTTTTCCTTTACTATTCTATCAGGCAATGTCATTTTACCCTTCAATTAAATTGACGCAAGAGACTAGATTTTAAAAACTGAAAAAATATGAAGCAGACCAAAATGGCAATCAAACTGATGGAAACACAAGGTGCAATTTAACCTCAAAATTATAATAGTAGCACATTGTACTAATGTTATTTTCGGATGCTGGCAAACAACCCATGAATCACAGATTCTTTTCTTTTACTTTGGGTAGAACACAACGTCCTCACTTACAAAGAGGAAGAATGAATTTACGAAATTAAATGTCATATTCAGATATAACATGCATATATACAAAAAGATGTTGTAGAGAGAGAGATATGATATGATTGAACAATGAGGCTACTTGTGTTGTTCTAGGTCTTTTAATTGTTTTTTCAAAAGCGAATGTTCATATCGCATCCTTTCAAGCCTACTCTCAACCATGTACATCTCATCTTTAAGGTGATGAATTCTTTTCTCCATCCACGCTATGTCTGAAGGATTTCTATTCATCTCATTGTTCATCGTATTCATGAAGTCTACAGGAGTGTTCATGTGTACATGTTGAGGCCTTGCCAATAGCACAAGTATGCTAAACTGCTGCAGAGAATAAAAGGTTATCAGTATTAGTTGTCTTGGAATTATGCTGAAAGATAAATCTTTACAGACACACAATACCATTAAATCCAAAATGTTACAAGATTGAAATTCAGAAAAAACAAAAAGAAAAAGAATTGGTAACCAAAGCACTAAAGCCCAACAAAGATGCTTCCAGAGAAAACATGAGAATTGAGGGTGCGGATGATTCTATTTAATCATTGTTACTCAACAGCTGAAATACGAATTTTAGATTCCTGAAATTCGGTTCTCATGTGAAAAATATGGGGCTGGAACAATTTGATTGAGCAGTCACACAGCTGAAGTGACAGAATGCGAACTCAAGCAATTTGATGCCAGTAACTGCAATTTCTTTTAACACTATAGTTTGTAAAAAACACACAAGTACTGCTAGTCCAAGAATCCTGACAGTTTCATTTACATAATGAGAAAAAAATAAATGTATCTAAAGTTCAGGTTTAAAGTACACACCTGAATGAAGAAAATCAGAGCGATAATAGTAATAAGAAGCAGAGAAAGATTGCTATGACTTTTCAAGGATGATCTAAGCTTTGTCATAAACTGTATGAACAATGGAACAGATGATGGTTCGGTGAAATTCGCCGGCAAGTGAGAGCCCACATTGTGGGTAGTAGTAGTAGTAGCAGCAGCATCCAAGGCATTGGATGTAGGTAGTATCTTTGTAATGTTATTTTGTTCCTGTGACCCTTCTGAAGATTGTCCAGTCGTCACTTCTCTATCTAAATTTATTTCACCGTTTTGACCTACAGCAACAGCAGAACCACTTTCAGAAACATTAAAGTGTTGTATGAAACCCAGAAGGAACTTCAAATATTTTGAAGATACAGAAATTTTAAAAACCAAACCTTGTTTTTCAAGATTCTTCTCCTTCAACACTTCATGTGCCTGAAATATCATACATTCTCAAATGGACATTCTTCAAAAGAAAGCTTGCACCAGCAGCAAAACAAAATGCTGTATAATAAAAACAACAGCACAAACACAAGAATACCATGTTCATCCATGTCGCATAAGCATCACGACATTCTTCAATTGTTGATTGTACGATTTTGCCTGTAATTGTTCATCCTCATGGAATCAAAGAAATTTCGAGTTCATGACAATGACAATAGAAAACAAATACAAAAGAAATTCAAACTATGTTTAGGGGGAGGCAGATGATTTTTATTGAACAGACTCCTGTGATTCATTATGCTAATGCCTATAACTAGGAATAAATTAGAAAATCAAAATGAAAAACTCAAGAAAAATATAAGGAACTATATTATCAATATTGAATATATTTTGTTACAGAAATCAGAATTTCACCCACACCTTTCCAAATAGTTTTTTTAGAAAATGCCACATTCACATATACGCGCATAATGCAGGATTCTTTTGATTCATCCTTGTCTCTCTCTACATTCCACAGCCCCTAGTAATTCACAATGAAACCATGCATAAGTAAAAACTGTTAATTCATAGGGAAACATAATTAAGAATGAAATTAGTAAACAGAGAACTAAAAGAAACCAATAAATAAAATAAAGTTCAATAATAAGAACCTGATTGGGTCCCAAAGTTAGGTAATGAAATAGTAATCTTTTAACTACACGAATTTATTCACTCAAAATTGAAACATTTAAACTACATTTAGAACTTGTTTAACTAATGAAGTGAAAACATAAAATGCACGTTGAGGTACCATGATGTCAAGAGTATAAAATCCAACATTAAATACAATACCAGAGATTATACTAGAACAGTAACAGCCACCATTAATCAAACTCATTCAGTTAGACGTCAATAAATGTAAAAATGACCCAAAGTTCAAATGATTTTCCAAAAGCAGTGCCAAAAGAAAAAAATACCTGTATCTAGCCCAATCCTAATGTCCAGTTCATTGTAGCGTAGTATTGAACACATAAGAATTTGTTTAGGTAATTTTAAAGGCGTCCTACTGATTGCTGCTGTGTGACTAGGTGGTTGCAGATTTTAATTGCAAACACAGCTTCTGTTCGTGGGTAAGAGCATAAATCTAGTCCCCCCTCTCCTGCCCCCCAAAAAAAATAAGACCTCATAATGGTTGGAGCTTGGTAATCTAGGTCGCAATCAAGCAGCAGTACTGCTAATCTGGTATAGTCCCAAGTCCCCACCCACCTTACATTTCTAATATACCACAGGACAACAATGTATTTCTCCTATTCTTTAGCCAAATATGCAAGCATTAAAAGAACCGGAAATTCCATTTCCTACTCTCAGGCGGTCACACAAGTATTATACAGTCCTGCTTATCAAGTGCTTCAAGTTGTCTCTCCCATAAATCACAGTTTAGGTTCACAAAGGATAAAAAAGAAAATGCCAGATTTTCTGTAGTCGGGAGTTAGAAAAAGAGGGTCCTTCTATTAAGTCTCTTTAGTAAAAAATTGGGTATACTTAATGATGACAGATTCTTGCCCACAATGATTTAGACATGTGAGAATATCAGTAGCAAGAGTTAATCATATAGAAGATAGTCTAGCAAATAGAGGTAGAGTCACATAAGACTAGAGAAAACTCTAAAAGAATCATTCAAAAAGGCTTTGATCTTAAACAGATCTCCAACTATTAAGTTTTGACAGACCCAACCTGTGGGTAAAAGACTTCTGTTGTTGTGCAATGAATCATTAGAGTGTCCCACGAATTTGGACCAGTTTCTGTGGATCAGTTCATGAAGGTTGTGAGTAACCCTTTGTTATAGCAATTGAATATCGAAGCATTTTTTTGAGAATTCGGTTAGAAAGGAAATGCTTGTATTATTAAGGACTTCCTTTTATCATTATATTTGTTAAGCGATAAGTCTGTCTATGACTTCACGTTGTTGCTCTGCACACGATTTTTCTTAGGAATCTCCCTTACGTAGAGAAAATAAGGCATGAAAATTTGTAATTTTTAAAATAAAAGTGAAAGTAAAATGATTTTTAAATTGTTAAAGAAACTTCCTAAAAAGTAGGGAATAGATGGAAGTGCTTGGAACTTTGTGTAAATTTCAATGAACATATCGCTTACTATGTTCAGTTATAATAAAAATAGAATATTGGGTATTTCGGGAACTAGATGATATCACCGATCCTTATTGTTGGACAGTCTGGGACATTCGAGACTTTCTGCCTTTCAGTATAATGTAGGTGGACCATGCGATATAAACCATTCAGGTGTCTGCCCCTAAATTAACCTTGATAGATAATTGGTTTATGATTGAAAACTTTTGTGTTGATGATATTATTCACTCCTTTGTTTCATACCTCTAATAAAATTTACTTTTCTTTCGAGAAATGCAACCCAATAAATATTTAATTAAAAATGTATACAGTCAAAAATTAAAAGCACATGTGTATTATAGATTTATTGTTTCAAGAAGAATGGTACCTCAACACGAAAATAGTCTGCATAAGGTACATCACTGACTTCTTGAGATGTCTCTACAACCAAATGACTGGATGAAGTAACAAAAACATGTCAAGACAAGAAAACGTTATAAACACTTGAAGAACACGTCATTTCAATTTCATGTAGTCAATATAGTAACTAATTTTTAGAATAAATAATACACATAAAGAACACAAATAATACACGTAAAGAACACTAGAAAATAGATAAAGAGAATAATAAAATAGAAGTATTAAAACCTGAACTTTAAGCCTAACTTAACCTTACAAAACCGGCTCATCAAATCTTTCTAGGATAGACTTTGATACCATCTTAAGAAATAGATTTTAAGTCTAACTCAACCTTACAAAACCGGTTTGTAAGGTGTGCACCCACTTATATACTATAAATTAACTTTATCTCTAGTCAATGTGACATCTCCAACAAGAAACAAAAGCAATTATTTTTATTCTTCCACATAACATAATAAAAGCATCAACACCTCCAAGTCCTACCCAAATTTTATCATCGGAAACTAGAAAAGTAAAAGCAAAGTAAACAAGCCACCAACAAGCTTCTACTTGGATCCTGCATTCACCGTTCCAAACTTACAATGCTTGGTTTGAAACAAGAAAGGGCATAATAAAATGCACAATAGAAGCAAAAGCAACCATTTTTACTCTTCAACATAACATAGTAAAAGCATCAACACTCCCAAGTCCTACCCAGGTTTTATGATCCAAGATTGGAAAAATAAAAGACAAAGTAAACAAGCCACCAACACGCTTCTACTTGTATGCTACTTCAAACTTACAATGCCTGATTTGAAACAATTAAATTAACTAATTTAATAAAAATAGCCCTTCTCTCCGGTATACACCTACCTCCCAATCACAAAAGTTCTTAAAAGCAAGCAACTCATAGGACCCAAAAAAATTCCATTTCTATCAACTGCGTAAACTCTGGCGCTACCACAGGCTACACCAAACAGTGCAAGAGAGATTTTCTTCCCGCCTATCTTACCACCATTTAAGTTATCTTATTCTCACAGCTTATCCCACTTAAAGCCTGCGAGTACAACAGGAAAATATGCTATTGCTACATTTCATTACGTTATCAAACCCTTAAGTAACTACTGGGACGCCCATCCCCATAATTATCCTCTATCTAGCTTCCTTTTTGTTAGAAGCTCCCTGCAAACTTTACCTTAACCTTGAGAGCAGAAGACGAGTTCATGTAAAACATAAATAGATTGAGATAAAAGAAGGTCATTGAAAAAACCTGTTCTTATAAACACGAAATTTCTGGACCTCGTTGCAGCCACCAAATTTTGCTCCTGAAAAAGAAACATGGTCATGTCCACCGGCAAATAGGCAGGAGAATGGCCTACATTTTTAGGTAGCCTTACACATTTAGTTCCAATGTTCTTCAATTAGTCAAATAGAACACTGCATCCCATTAACTTTCATTAGGCCCACTTTGCACCATTTTATAAAAATGTGACCTTGTGGACATGTTAGCTTTTGTTTCTAATAGCTTTATTCAAACATATATTTAGTCAAATAATAACTGCGCTAATAGCTGGTTGCAAAATTTAGATGCCATGCTCAAACTTATTTATTCCTATAAAATTCAAGAGTTCCATAACTCATGAACATGTATATTAGTTTAGATGACTATTGAGTAATTAACAACCTATAAATACGATGGGCTAAACTTATGTGACTCTTTTCATCAGAACATTGGGGGATTCTATAAACACAATTAGCAAACAAAATAATTCCTAAATTAATAAAATCTAAGTCAGAACACGGAATTATACAATGTACGTCAAAACTAAAGCAGCACAAGCATACCAAGATAAATTTTTATTGGATGTTGAAATGACAGTTCACGAGCATACCCAAATTTCTCCTGAGGTCGCCACGAACCACACTTAAAGTCTGAAAGCAAAAAGTAAAAAGTAAAAAAATAAAAAGATAAAAAACTCATGAAACAATAATGTATGGTGAAAGACATCAGTTAATTCTACTCCTTCCCTAAAATAATATTAAATGACAATGAGGATAATAAAGAACACTAGAAAATGAAAAATGTCAATTAAAATACATAGGTTTAGAAGTTTCATGCAGGTTACCTTTATCACCACACTTTTTGTGAAAAGACTCAAGAAAATTTACAGCATCATCTGAGAAAAAGTACCTAAAGAAGTCTTCAACCTTTATCTGCAATGTGTAAAACCTAAACTTTGAGAAAATCTCTAAATTTTAAAATTAAGCTTTATCAAATTAACAAGGGAAAACTTAAAACGTAGAAAACAAATCTAGTGATTTTCAAGTAAGATTATACCGGAAACACTGCTTCTGCAACACATGTAAATGCTTCATCGACTGCATATTAGAACATAAGTTCAAAATCCCATCAGATTATTTGCACATATAAGGTGAACCAATAGCAGTATGCTACAAACTAAATGTGGCGGAAATATACACGTGGTGTTTCTCATTTTCACATGCATAAAATGGTTATCAAACCCTAATAGCAGCGCATAGAGACCAGCCCCAAAAAAGGTATAGCAAGATGACCACTATTCTGAGTAAGATAATCAAGCTAAATAATTCATATTACATATTTATAAATTCTCAAAAAATAAAAAGATACAAAAGAAAATGTGAGGCTATAATTAATAAAAGAAGACAAATTCTTAAAACACAGAAATCAATAACACCAAAGACATTCTTAACACTCCAGCCGCTTTAAGGAGGACGATGAAGTTTTCAAAACAGACAATAACACAAGAAACAGAGGGTAAGTGGTAGAGCAGAATACAAATTTGGGAGTTGGGCCCCAAAACAAGTATAAACAAAAACAGAAGTATGAGCAACAAAACAGAGGCAGAGGAAGGGCAAAGATTTTTCATTAGATTTTTCTTTACATTCTTTGATTTGTTGTTCAATGACCTATTGCTCTCTCACACTCATCGCACCCTCTGGGCGTTCTTGATCTCTAGCAGCCGCCATGTCCTTTGATCAATTTTGCTTTCCAACAGCCACCACATCCTCTGAGCATTCAGCAGCTGTTGTGCCATCTACACATTTTTGCTCACCGGCAGCCACCACATTGTGACGCACCCCAACAGCCAAGAAGTTCAGGGGCAATACAGATAAATTACTCCTTTCAAATATAAGTATAGGAGGAGAGGAAAGAAAAATAACTGAATGAGTAGTGAGAGCACCGTGTCAGTAGGGGTTGGTTAGAAGAGAGAGAAATATAAAACAGAAAGTAGGTAGCACTTGGGAGGGGAGAGGAAAAATAGTGGGAGTGACCCTTGAGGATAGAATTGGCCTCTGGAAAGCCAAATACCCATTTTGTATTCTGTTCTTACATACACCATTTACTCAATATATACACCTTCCCATTATACTCTGTTATATAATCTGATACAGCTTGGAACCTTACACACGTCCTCTAACCATGTTTGACAAGCTTGACTGGTACAATACATATGTTCCATCTCGAGGAGAGTCTTAAAGATATGATTTGAAAGGACGAGGCATATTAAAGATTAATTGTCAATTCAACAGAGAGAAAGTCATGTCTAGGAAATACCTACTAGCTGTCATGATTTACTCTGTCAGCTTCACAACCAACTGGCTGACATATTTACTAAGTTTCTCAAGAGATCTTGTGTTGATGACAATTGTAACAAGAATAGATGATACATACGCTCCAGCTTAAAGATGGGGTGTTAGACATATGATTTCACTATGTTATAATTTATAAATGTCATTTGATTACACTAAATAGAGAGATATGATATGATTTGATAGGGAAATATCTTACCAAATATTTTCATTATTAGATATTGATTTTTTCCTTATGATTGTATCTGTTCTTCATTATAAATAAGAAAAGTATGTACTCAACACAGGGAATTCATTATATTCCTTCTCATATGTTCTCAACACGGTACCATAATCCTTTCAACACTCTCTTTAACAACATCCTAGAAGCACAAGTCAAGTGGCACATTCGAAGCTTTACTCACGCTCCTAAACAAATCTAGAGTAAGTAGTTCTCTTCCGTCCAACTTGTAATTGTCATATTGATCTTGCATACCAATGTCGATAAAATTTTATACAAGAATATGCAATCAAACAGTTAATACTTTCCTATAATTTGCTATTCTTGTCGAAAACTAATTGAAGACTTTGAGATTGGGTTCAACCTGAAGAAATTGAAAGTGTATTTGCTGAAGGAGAGAAAAAAATATTCTCTCTTAATTTTATTGATGCAGCAATAGTACTATATATAATTACATAGGAAAACAGAGGATCGTCCATCTATGGTGAGGTAGCAAACGATCCGTGTAAAGGGAAAAGGCTAACAAACTATTATTGTTGCTAAAAGGGAAAAGGATAGAATGGAAACACAGCATTGTAATAGAAACGTGAAAAAGAGTAGTGCATGAGCATTGCCACAATTAGGTTTGTTCCTCCTCTCGTTTGCTGGTTTTTGACGCATTTTTCTTGGGCTAGGCCTTGAAGTCTTTTACATTCTCTAAATTTTATAAGCATGGGAAGAACGAAACCTCACTTCAATGGCTTATATTGTGAGAAATTTGTCCTAAAGAAAATTATATGTTGATGCAAGATTGATTCATACTATGTACACATGTATGTGTATATAGGCATATAAATTGAAAACAGACCAATAAGGAAATAGAACCTTCGTACACAAATTATGTAAAGTGTTGAAAATAGGGGTAGAAAAAGAAACAGGAAGACAAAAGGGATGTTTACTACAGATACAGTCCATAATAGCGAGGTTCATCATGTCTAGATTTGAAATTATACTGAAGAAGTTACAAAGCCAAAGAAGTCAATTTTGTAATATCTACCTCTTTTGTTCTTTAAAACTTGCATAGCTTCATTAAATAGATAATGTTATGATATTGTTCATTCAATTGAAGCCAAGTGTAACAAGACAATAGCAGAGTTGCAGACTTAATTCCAAATCCGTTCCACATATCAAAGCCAATTGATCATTACCCAAAATCCAGAAGTGACAGCAAAGTAAAAGTGTTCCTTTTATTGATAACCCAAACACCTTTCCCACAATCACTATATCAAGCATCCCTTGAACAATTTAGAACAAAATTATTGAGTTATATCCATTATTAAAACAATTTCTAAATGACTATAAAATATTTGATTATTTAACATGAATCCATTACAGACACACACACACATGTACATAACCATGACATATATATATATATATATATATATAACAAACTCACTTGATGGGGAATCAACATCCTCCTCGTTCCACTTCCAACTCTCACTTGGAGTATCATTGTTCAATTCAAGTTCAGCAACTTGTTGTACACTGCATTGCTTCTCTGAATCCCCCACCAATACAGGCACATCTCCTACAATGGATGGAGGCCTTGCATCTTTGCTCCTGGTTCACATTTACCAGTAAAAGCTAAGTGAGTTGCACACAAAGTAATCTAATTATAAAGCAACAGCCATTACGGTCACCGACATACAGGTCAGCAGAGAGTGATGTATTGTCAGGTATATCAGAAATTTTGACATTTTCAACAGCCACAAATCCATTCTCTTGGATAGCAGACTCAGACATTGAATCCTGCAGTAACATAAATAAATGAGGGTAACAGTACAGGCAATGCAATTTTTAACAATTAATTTGCATTATAAGATCTTATCATGCTCAAATGATGCAATTTTCCAAAGAAACTGAACACTGAAAATGATTAATGGAACGATACTTTTCAACACATGACAACTAGGCCATGCATTCTGTTAAAGACAGACTCGTGTTCCCAGGAGGAAAAGAACATTGAAAACGGTAGCAAAATTTAATTATCTGTCTTACTACTCTAGTTTGGCAAATATAGGATGCAGTACAGTTTTGTACGATACAAGGTGACAAAAAGATCAAAAGCTAAACACTGATCCACATTTAGAAAACCTAAGAGAGGTCATAAAATAAAATAACAGAAGAATTAGTATTCAACATATAAAATCCTACAAGAAACTTTTCATACAATATCCTGCTGTTGACCAATGACTGGGATTCTCTTTGGCTTCCTCGCTAACTCTCAAACTAGTACCTGCTATTTGATCCATTATCATCCATTGACGGATTTTACTATAGTAGAGGGGCACCAGTCTTTCCTAATATCGATCTCATTACCAACATACAAAATAATGTTTATAAACTAACAAGGAACAAAAAATAATAAACATCTAGTATCAAGACAGAGTTCCATAGCAAATACCTTCTGCTCCATGATTATGGCTCCATTGCCCTGTCGTGACCATCCATCATTAATAATCTTAAAAGCTTCATCACGGGATAGGAAGGATGCAAAAAAGTACTGCAAAATAAATAAGTGGATTAAGACATTGCAGCACAATAGAATAGAAAATACAAATAGCAAAGTAATATTAAGGACATAAATTAATTGAAATACAACTTGCATAAATGAACTCCATGTCCAACACACCTTCCTGCTTCCAGCTTGAATTTCAATGGCATTGGGAAATATCCCAGCTGTCTTTGCCCTCCTTACACAAGTGACTTCAGGCAATGGGATTACTTTCTGAAAAACATTGATATTTCCAACAAGCAGAAAAAATGAAAATTAAAACCAACACTATGCAAAAACTCATAATAATTACAAAAGTCATGAAATGAGATAGTTTTCACATTAAAATTCATATTTTATTGCATCTACTAAAATTCCAACCCTTCATATAACAAAAGTATACCATAGGATATATTTTTCTATCACAAAAATAGGCAGTCAATTTGTTTTCTGAATCTTGATGATTATGTATTTTGGTATGATTGTATGTATGTGCATATCTATGTATCAGTTATTCGGTTTAAATGTAACATATGTATGTGATGTTTGATACAATACATATATGGGTGGTAGAAAGTGAACAACTTCCAAAATAACTTAAAGAAGAAAACTAAATTCTGCCACGCAATTTAAAAGCAGAAGCTACTTAGGTGAGAATAATTAAACTTATAACAATTCGAGGTAGTCTCAAGTGTTTTAGGTATCCTTCCTATGAATAAACAGGAAATTACAACGATCAATACCACAAACACAAATTACTTTAGGGAAAGTAAATACATATATAGTAGACTAGCAGATAGTCAACAACATGGTAGATTAAGCATATACATTGAATAACCTTGATACATATCTTATTCTTATAAACATATAATAGGTAAATTTAAATTTAATTCCTCCCATGAAGACTTAAAAAGAATGTTTAAATGAAAAGATAATTGCGTTAAGCACTTTACCTTTGTCTCATATCCAAATATGTTTGAGTAGAAACAAATGAAGTTGACAAATAGATACATATGACCCTACAACAAGAAATTAATAAATCATTAGGAAAACAAATGAAAATGCCATTTGTTCAAAACATAGACGCATTTTAAATTATTTTTAACCAAGCAAAATAAAGTAGAATTCTTCAAATTGAAAGGATAATGCACAGTATTTGTGAGTTAATACCAAAAAATTGTGAGCAAAAAATTACCTGAATAAGTAAGTTTTCTTGGATGGCACAATTAAAATCTTCAATAAGGACCTAAAGAAAATACGAATATATAAGAAGTGTCTTTAATTACAAATTACAATAAAACAAATGGCGAATCAAATTGCAGTAAGTTCTCAAGTAAGAACTCCAGAAACTAAAAAATGAGCAAATTCCTAATAACTCTCAATTCATCAAGGTGGTTCATCAAAAATTGATGTAAGAATTAGATATGCATAAACAGTTCAAGGAAAAATGATTTCTAGGTTTGAGATTGCCAAAGTAAAATAAGATTGATATGGACTTCAGGTTTAGGTAGCATGGGACGTTCGGTAGAGTACTTAAGGGTTTGATTCTTCTCCCCCTCAATAGCTAGCTTTTTTAGGGTGGGTTCCCCAAGTGTTTAGGTGCTTATTGCTTAGGTTCTAATTAATTAGTAACAGATCAGGTTGTTGGTGTTTCTGAAAGGAATACCTACCTAGGTTCTGACTAACTAGAAACCGTCAACGTAAACTCTCAAGGGCGGTGCTATAATAAGAAATTTGGTATGATGGAGTGCCTAAGTCTCCCATCATGTACAATATTTAAGTTCTTGATTCTCCCTTTAAAATCTAGCTTTCAAACGTGGGTTTCCCAAATGCTTGGATACTTATCAATGATCTACCAAATTTTTGGTAAATATCTTAACTAAAACCAAATCTAATCTACCGAAAATGCATTTGCCGGGCAGGGGGAGCCTTCATAAGCAATATAACCACTATAAACTTTCAAAATATATTGAGGGTCAGACTAAATTGTACTTGATTAATAAAGCGTGCTAATGTGAAAGACATAGAGATTGCCACATATTTCATTCTGATGATGATTACTTAACCAACTAACAAACCATAAAATTATACACTAGATATCGACATTAAAGGTGGAGCATCACTCACTTCCTCAGGGGGAAGATGGAACAATTGACGATACTCTTCACTCTTCAATGCGTCCGGAGTCTGTAACTAAAAAAATAGAGTGATCAATAACATATCTAACTTCAAAAACATATATATTTCATTTAAATGTGACAAATAATAGAAGATTCCAGAGAGCAAAGCCATCCTGTAACATCAAAAGCCACAACTCATAGCTTCACAGAAGCCGCGACAACAAATTGACCTATTTCGAACAGTGCCAGACTCAAGTTAAAGTACACATCAGTTTTCAATTAAGTGAAGTGTGGCGAAATTAGAAGATTCCAGAGAGCAAAGGCATCCTATAAAATCAAAAGCCACATAGGTTTCACCGAAGCCGCTACAAAAATTGAACTATCATTACAAATAGTTCCACACTCCAGCTAACCGAAACTTCAATTAAGTGCAATATAAATTTCAGTTAAATGTGTCAAAAATCAGAAGATTCCAGGAGCAAAGTCATCCTACAGCATCGAAATCCACAATTCATAGGTTTCACTATCTGTTTCGAACAACTCCACACTCGAGCCAAACGACACTTCAATTAACTCTCGATCAAGTGAAAAACGACACATCACAGCATCAATTTGAGGAATCGCAAATGCAGCAAGCACGGAATCGAAAGCGACGTTGATTACAAGAGCGAGCAAGCTAAGTACCTGAGCTTCATTATCGGAGAAGTTGTTCGCCGAGGAATTGAACGAATCGCTCCGATCACCGACGTCGGCGGAGGACGACGGCGAAGGATCCACCAACTGCGACGGCGGTTCGCTCCTCGAGGCGGCGGCAACGACCGTGGAAGCCATCGAAGAGCGAAAGCGAAAGAGAAAGAGAGAAAGAAAAAAAAAACGATAGATCTGAAAATCTAGAAGAATATGGAGCCGGTGGTTGGGGCTTTAGACGGTTTTATGTAACGGCGACGGCACGGCAGAAGCGTCGTTAAATCACCGTTTTGTTTTGTATGATTTGATTCGAGAGTATTGTGTTGGTTACGGTTTGGGAGAAGGGTTGAACTATTAGTCAACGTCGGTGCACTGATAAAAAGGTCAACCTCCACGCTGTGGAGATGTTGACACGTGACTTTTCTTCTCTTCTGAGTTTGTCATATATGTAGTAAGAAATAAGCTACTTAAAAAATGAAAAAGAATTAATAAATACAATATAAATTAATTTTAAGTGATGAAAAATACATTAATTCTAGAAATTATTAATATGTGTAGTTTTTATTTGTCAGATGTAATTTTTTCCATCAAGAAAAGCTAATCTTTCAAATATATTTTTTAACTACAAGAAGAAAAAAAAGTTATCAAGTGGGGTTTAAGCCTAAAGCAAAAGTATTAATGAAGTCCAAGAAGAAAGTCTTTTTTAAAGGTAAAGAATAAATATTGTACTCGATAGTTTGTGTTTGTTTTAAAAATATATTTAATAGACTATTTTTTTTTATATGCAAAGGATAAGAACAGTTATTATTTCTGACATAAAATTACACCAATGGCCACACTCTCCTTACCTAAAAAGGAAAAATAATAATATTTTTTATTTTTTGGAATTTAATTTGTTGAAGTGTTGAGTTGAAAACTTTCTGAATTTTTTTTTTAATCCAGAATATTTACCTATTTTTAATGATGCAATAATATCCAAATTAATTTATAAAAAAATAAGTATTTTTTAGGAGGGTCACACAAGAAAGGGCTGTGTATACAGTAAAATAATATGACAGGATAATCAGCCCAATTTCAGAAATGGGTCATTAACGAAAATTTTATACTTTTTGCACCTTCATTAATTTATCTCTGCACCTCCTATTACAATGGAACGAAGAAATTAATATTTTAAAATTTTTGCAATTTCTAAAACGTGTTGTGCATGATATATCAGAAAAACTTTTGGATTACAGTATGGGAAAAATGTATGCTGAATATGGATTTTAAAGTGTATTATCTCACAAATTTTTTTTTAATTATTTCCAGTTATTCATTTTATAATACTTATAACAAGATTTATCTTTATGGAAACAATTTTTTGAAACAATTTAAGATTAATTCTAAATTGTTCTTTCTAAAACGATTTTCATCAATAATTCCAATTCACTGGAGTAAAAGACAAAAAGCTTCACTTCTCCATTTACACATTCAGTTCAACATCTTGGTTTCATTTGATAACCCTAGAGCAATCACAAAAGATTATTTTGCACTAAGATTGTAGTTGGGATTATTTCGTAGAAGTCATTCCAAAAAAACATGAATTATAAAATTTAAATTATCCTATAGAGTAACTTTGTAATGATAAATTAAAAAAAAACATTTGAAATTAATTTTAAATTATTTTAGTAAACTGAAAAAATTATTTTAAGAGATATTCTAAAATGAATAATTAAAAATTAATTCTCAATTATTTATTCCAGAAATATGGGAGAATATATTCCAGAATTTATTTTCTCAGATATACTTTTCCTAAATTGTCTTTTCTAAATATTCTTTGAAAGGTTATTTTCATCATTTTAATATAATGTAAGGTGCAAGAGAAATTTTGGAGGTGCATAAAGCAATGGTCTTTTTTGTTCACTCCTTGGTTTGGAATGAAGCAAAAACTTCCTGCACCCATAAATTTTAACCGGCACACTATCACTGATGCCGAATAGCTCTATATTTATAATTAAATACCCTAAACATATTTTCTGGAATCTCTTTCTGAAAAATATTTTTATTTTCTATAATTTTTTAAATATATTTTCTGAAACATAAATTTTATATTTTAAAAAATATTTTCCGCAAATAGATTTTGGAAAATATATTACATATCTTATGAAAAATGTTTTCCAAAGCTTATTTCTAAATAACATCTCTTTATGAATTTGAAATAAAATATTAAAGATATTTTTATATTTTTGAAATTAATGGGGTGTAGATTAAAATTGATGGAGTGCAGAAAGTTTTTACCTTAGAATGAATGCTTTTGAGTGATGATGTTTTAAACCTTTTTTTAACACCAACAAAAAATTTGCTAAACCCTAAAGTTGAGTGAGATCACAACACCCCATATCTAATTAGAAAACATAAATATGGATTAAAATTTTAAAGTTTTATTTACTACCTCAAAGCCTCACCCAACCTTCCTCATCCAACCTTCCCCATCCAACCTTCCAGAAACTTTAATAAAGAATTTGATCTAATTATCAACTCAACTCTTCTTTTTGTCTCTTTGACCTAGAAGAAGCCAAAGAACAAGAACAAAAAGGCAAAGAAAAACCAAAAAAGAGAGCTTAGCCTATGTTCCAAGTTTAATGTAGGATTTAATTAAATGGCTAAATGACTTTATGACAACACAACAGGTGAGAAAAGGTCCCTTGTGGACCAAATGCCATCTAAGAAAGGAATCATGAAAGAGGCCACCTTTGAATGTCTTCCCACTTTCCCTAATTTCAATGCCTCAACCACTCACTTTTCAAACCTCTAATTTCCCATCTTTTCCAAAAGCAAGAAGGAACACCAAAGTGCAAACCCCACATAAAAAAATAAATCACATGGCCCTTCCTTTTTGGAAAATGTGGCCATGGAGTTTCCAGTTTCAGTGATAAAATATTATGCTAATCATTTTCATCACTATGTGTGTGTGTTAGTGCCTTCATGGGATCTGAGTCCCTTGGTTTGAACACAAACTTTGTTATCCAAATCATGTATTTTGGCTATATAATATATATATATATATATGCACCACAAAAGCTTCCTACTAATGATGCTTAGCATCATTCAATCAACCTATAGTTCTCCACTTTACCTATTTTTTGTATCATAGTCAATATCTCTTACCAATCTCTTCTTCATCTTGACTAAGCATGCCATAATTATAATCATAGGTCATTGGATTCGGATGGACCAAATCTGTCTTTCATAGGTACCAACTCAGGCAAGTTGGATTTGAATTAACCAAACTTAGCAATATTCTAGTACATATAAACTATATTATTATATATAACTCTAGGTTAGAGATTGATAGTTCAACACCATCTCTTATAAGTGGAATATTCAAATGGAATATGCATGAGTTTTTAAATGAGGATTTTCATATGAGTTAAAGTGTGATTTCATCTATTTATATAATTTTTTTATTTAGTTTTTTTTTTTTTTTTTGCATCACATGTGAAATGTTTGAGTCCTTATATAAATTTACCAAAATTGTTACCTCTAATAGATTTTGTTTACTACCACTTTATGTTTATTGATATTCATTTGGAAGGTTCTCTACACATATATTTGAACCCTAATTATTGGTAGGTTCTGATTTTTTAAACCAACACATTAATTAATTTGTAAAATTGGACCTAGATCTCTCCAAAGAAGAGTCCAGAACATTCATTATTTTTATAACCCAAGCAATGGTTTTGAATGAAAAAAATACTAAAATCACTTAGTTAATTAGGGCATGGAAAAACACTTTAGTTGATGAAGCCTAAAAAAATAAAAAAAAAAGTCATATAAGAATTATGCATTTGGCTTGATTTTAGGCAAGTGTTTGCACATTTTGTTGCAATCTTATTGATAGTTTTATGCTGGGAATAGAAGTCAAATCAGTTAGAAAACAACAACATATTTTAAAGATTTGTCATTTGGAAGAAAAAAAATAAGAAGTTTTTTTTATATTTATATTCTAGGTGAGTGCCACAAACACCATAATATATATTTATATTTTCTTTACAATGACATTGGAATTAAAACCAATGACGACTTATGCAATATTAGAATATCCCATCTATATTTATCCTTTCTATCTTTATAAACACAATAATGTTTATTGATTTAATGTTTAGAGAATATCCCTTCTCTAAACAAAGGTACTAAAATTTTTCATATATGTTATCAAGAAAATACCATTAATAACTTACATTCATTATATTTTATATTTTTTACCAACCTTTTAGAAAGAACACTTTCTTTTATTAATTGTTTTATCCAAAGAAGTGTTGCACAAGAAACTAAATTCTTACTCTATTCTATTCTACTCTCTCTCTCTCTCTCTCTATATATATATATATTCAATTTGAGCTTATTTAATTTTTCATTCCTTTTTTTTACTTGAGTAAAAACTTGTTTGTTTTATTTGGATACTTAAACTTGTTAATTTATTAAAAACTAACTAAAACTTATTTATTTATTCCTAAATATGAAAAGAGATGAAAATATTTATATATATATATGGAAAAAGATCAATATATATATATATATATATAAAAATATAAATATATATATATATATATATATATATATATATATATATATATATATATAATTTTGTATCAATCTAAAATTATCTTATTAAAACGAACATATAATATATAATTTTAAAACATATTGAAATATAAATTATTCGATAATATTTTAATTTTAATTAAAATTAACATGAATAATTACAATAATATAAAATTATACTATAATAGCCGGATGGACAATATTTACTTTTATATAAAATTATTAACAATATAAAATTGATTTAATAAAAGTAAGTATATAATTTCATAAATCTTGATTGAAAGTATATATCGAATCATCTTTCATATCATTGCAAATTAATTATTTCTCATAGCTATTATAGGATCATGTTAGAATTTGGAGCAAACCCTAACATTCTTTTCTTTCTTTCCAATAATTTCAACTTTCTGAAACATGTACCCTATAAAATCAGAAAAATCAACATCACACACATTTCTCCAAATTCAGGAATCTTCATCACTACCATACAAATTAGGTTTGGCAGATATGCAGTGAAGAACAGTCAATAATGTGTGTATCAATATTCTTGTGTTCCAAATATGTATAAGTTGCTTTCAAGTGTTATATATATGGATCAATGAAGAACACCAATGTCATATTCCTCAGGCTAAGGCATGCACGAGAAGTCACTGTTACACATCAAAATTACTCAGACTCAAATATCTATATCTATATCTATATATAGAATAATTTTTTATAACCAAACTAAGAAAGAAAAATATTTTTAGATAAATATGTATTTACAAGGTAGCTTATATCGAAAATTAGGTTAACTTGTAAAAAACCAATTCATCCTTTTTATTATTTTCCTCTCTTAGATGTATTTATGAAAGAAATTATCCAAGCATAAATCAATGTTTAACCATGTTTTGATCAAGATTGTGTCCAAAAGAAAATACACAGGAAAAAATAGGAAAAAAAAACAATGGTGGCAGTTTGATTTAAATTCTTTGTTTTATGCTTCAATGCATGCATGTTGATGCAAGATGTATTTGGACGTATTTGTAAATTGATGGTTACTTGACTTCGCATGAAGTGAAAAAAAAAAGTGTTACATATTTTCAACATGTTAGATTTTTTTTATATTGGTGGAAAATTCATTATTGAAATTTGAAATTTTGTAGATTATATTTAAAGAATATTAAGCATAATTTCAGTATATTTTAAATAATAATAGTGAGTATGAAATGCTCCTAATAAACATTTTCTTAAACATAATTACTTTACAACTTTTATAATTTGATTATTTAAGTTAGTTTTTATAATTTGATTATTTAAGTAAGTTGCATCTTATCTAGAGTTGTCAAAATGGACCTCAATTTGTGGATCAATTTTTATCAACCATTTGTTTTTTTTTTTTTTTTTTTTTTATTTACTCGATCAGTTGAACCAGAAACTAACCTTCAGTGAGTTGTACCAGACTAATTCCTTATTTTGATAACCCTAATCTAATGATGTTAAACAAAAATATTGTTGAGGCATTTGACATGAGTTTTCTATATAAGTGATAAATAAATATTATATCATCTAGATTTTTGTCAACAAAATATTGAGAATATAAAAATTAAAAACATAAAAAGTTGAATAATACCCATTTCAAGTTAACATTGAAGTGAATTATTGGTTGAGATAGTAACATAGTAGGACAAATACATGTAATAGTTACCTACAAATAATTGTAAATGATTTTATACTCATATATATCCACATGTACCTACGGCTCCTTAGATACTCATGATTTTTTTTATAAATTTTAAATATAATTATTTAAATGTATTTTCTAAAATATAAACTTATTTAAATAAAAAATTGATCTTAAATTATAATCCAAATACAGTAGTATAGTACAAGTAAAATTAGTTTTTCTAATTAAAAAAGTTAATCTCCTAAAAAATAATTAAAATTAGTTATTTAAGTAAAAAAAGAAATCTATAAAATCAAATTATAAATAATTCTTTAACTATTAATATTTTCATAATCAATAATATTACTTAACTTTAAAAAAATATCTAAATAAAAACCAACAATAGATAACAAATATTTATAGGTCAAATATAAAAATATTCATACGTGTTTCATTAACAAACGGATAATTGAAGTACACATACTTATTACTCATACATATTTATCGAGAGTAATTATTTAATATCCATTCTATAGACAAAAATTTATTTTTATTATCATATAGAATTTTTAATCTATTTAGCATTGCAAATACCTACATATTTAAGAAAAACAAACTCTTTAAACCATGTTGTATTATAAAATACTCTTAGTAAAAATTGTTGTAGAAGTTGGGATTGCAATTTTAAAAACGATAAATGTTAATAATAATTTTCTCTCAAATTAAACAACAAAACATTTTTGTAGATACAAACATATACCATACCAAAATTTTAAAATTATGTTAGTAAAAACACAATCAAAATATCGAGTTATATTTTATCTATTTTAAATTCATTTATGTAGATTAAAAAATAATTGTGATATATGGATGCTACATGTTTAATATATTGATAAAAAAAATGTTTAAAAATTGAAAAATATAAAAATTAGTAAAATAATGTTAATAGAATAATAAAATCTATAATAATTAAATTCATTTTATTTTATTTGGAGCACTATCCAAATCATGAAGACCTAGTTATGCTTCTCTTTAATTAACCCAAACAATACTAATATATAGTAGGTACTATGTTGCCAACCCTATCCAATTAAAGATTTTATAATATTTATATATATATATAATAAAGAAATAAATGAAAAAACTTGAATAAATGAAAATTGGTGTGAAGTGAAGAGGGAAGAGCATAGGCACAGGGGATGGGACCAAGGGACATTAGAGGCTCCGTTTGGTCGCTATTGAGTTCAGTTTGGTTTTGTTTTTGTGAATTATTGTTCACTGCAAAATCTGCTGCATTGCCAGTTCACGGAGGTCACCGTGCACGCGCATGCGTTGCTTCCTGTTCAATGTCTCGCGCGCCATCGTACGGTCAATGATTATCCATTTTCAAAGGGCTTATCTGACATTTCACCCCGCGAAAGAAACCAAAGCCGTTGGAACCGTGCTCCAACTTATTGTATTCTACGGTCTAAAAAATCTTAGTTTTTCTGCCATAAATACATTTTTAGTTTTGGCGTTTTTTATTATTATTTTAATTTTTGCAAGTTTTTTAATAATTTTTAAGTTTTTATAAAATTATAAAAGTATTGTAAGTTATTGTAAAATTATTTTTTATTCTTAAAACGATTAAAATATTTTATTTTAGTTCTTTCGAAATTTATTTTTTAAGTCAATAAATATTATTTAGAGATGTTGAATACATATAATAATATAGAATGAGTTTTCCTAGTAGGTTTTTACTTTTAAGGGTAGGAGCGTTTTATTTATAATATTAATATCTAATTAAAGAGTATATTATTTTTGTTTTATAGCTTTAAAAGAATAACCAGGTTTATTCAAAAGTATTATCAAATAAATTGATGAAGAATATATCTTAATCTGCTTAGAAATCTTTTGGATAACAAATTAATAAAAAAACAAATTAATTAAAGAGATAAGAAGCAGTAAAATATCTTATATTATTATGAAGGTGGATTATGAAACATCATACAAATTTGTGAGATGAGAGTAAAATATTTTTATTATATGACAATGAAATTTAAGTTAAACTTATGGATACTTTTATATAAAAGGGTATTTAAAAGTCTTCCACAATCTATCCCTATTCATGATAGTTCAATAAAAGAATTTAAACCATCTAAAGGGTTTAGGCATGTGAATCCATTAACTCCTTTCATTTTTTTAACCTTAATAAAAGGATTAGTTGAGTTAATTAGGCAAGTTATGGTAAAGAATTTGCTGCAAGGGGTGAACACAAGAAAGAGTTAGAGGGGTTACAATTTGTTCATGGTACCTTTTTTATATGTGGGCTGAAGTTAGATAATATGTTGAGTACTAAATGAATTATGAGGTTTTTTGAAATTTTATTGAGGTTGAAATGAATTTTGCTAAGATTAAGTTGGAAGGGATAAGAATTAATAGAAATTTATTGGATAGTTTTCTAAATTCATAAACTGTAGGTTGATGAACATCCCATTCACCTATTTGAGAATGTCTTTTGGGGATAATTCTTAGAGAAGTAAAATGTTAAAAATTATGGTAAATAAATTATCAAAGGCACTAGCAAGGTGGGAAGGTAATCTTTTATTGCTCACTAATCAAGTCAGTTTGATAAAGTTTGTTTTAACTGCTATTCCACTGTCCTTTCTTTCTTTAAAATATCGGTGAGAAGTAAATTAGGAGAATTCAAAGACATTCTCATGAAGATAGGATAACGAATGGAGGAAAATAACTTGGATAAAGTGAAAATCTGTGTGTAAGTCAAAACAAAGTAGAGGTTAAAGGTAAAGGGCATTTATTTATTCAATGATGGCCTTGGACATGTAGAAATGGAGTTTATAAACAAATGAAAAAGGCTTATGCAAAGGACGTTTTAGAGGCAAAATATAGGTCGTGGAGAAACCTAACAAAAGAAAGTGAGCCAACAAAGAAGTTATAGTGATTGAGGGACTTAAGAAAGGTGGGCAATAAAGGAAATCAAAGAAATTGGTTTGATGTAAAAGTGTCATAGAAGGTTGGAGAAGACACAAAAGTTAGCCTTTGGGAGGACAAATGGAAGGGAGATATGTCTTTCAAATGCAAGTTTCATAGATTTTATAGTAATGCAATCTCAAAAGATGCAACAATGAGTTAGGAAGATGGACTGATAATATATGGAAATAGGGTGTTGGCATGGAGGAGGGATTGATTTAGTTGGGAGCTCACTCAGGTTTTTGCACTAATGCAAAGTCTAGAGATGAATAACTTGACTTAAGCAGATGATGGCAAGTGGGTATGGAAGGGTGAGGAAACTGGATTTATATTATGAGTTTTGATTGTTATATTTTGTCGTACAACTAATGTGGGGATGATTTTGACATTTACAACTTGCTATGGAATATCACAACTATTCCTTCAACATCTTTATTAGCTTGGAGGATAATGCTTAACATAGTGCTTACTAAAGATATTCTAATTAAGATGGATATCACAATCAATAATAAGATATGTGTGATATGTGCTTTATGTGCTTTATGTAGGAAGAGGAGGAAATAGTAAACAACTTATTTGTAGGTTGGAGGGTAGCTTGTAGTGTTTAATGTAGACTCTCTCTCCATTCATCATAAATAATGGTCATGCACATGCATCATAACATATCCTAAATTATAGCTTATGTTTATATATATATATATATATATATATATATATATATATATATATATATATATATATATATATATATATATTGTATCTTTCGGTTACAATTATTCATGAACAAATATATAAATTATACAATGATTTTGTTCTTGTAACGGAAAGATACAAAAAGATATGTACATTATTACAAATAATTAAGGGATAACATAAGCTATAATTTAGGGTGTGTTATGATGCATGTGCATGATCTTCGGCATTGTTTATGATAAATGGAGGGAGAGTCTACATTTAGAACCTTTGTAACAAATGGATAGACATCAAAATAGTGTCGTATTACCTTCCTATTCAAAACTAGAGATGTTGTGAATAACAATAGTATGATGCATTTGGAATCATAGAAGCAATGCAATTTTCTAGGAATGTAAAGGTGAATGGGATAAAATTTTTGGATTAACACAACTAAAAACCATGAGCATGGATAACTTAAAAGGTT
>Ga0209700_103901_pt1 | contig 27800 bp, 13 predicted proteins | sample SiratroredBW_FD_187528 | JGI IMG/M metagenome (GOLD analysis project Ga0209700, IMG submission 187528) | Root nodule microbial communities of legume samples collected from California, USA - Siratro red BW (SPAdes) (version 2) | ecosystem: Host-associated > Plants > Roots > Nodule | place: USA... | reverse complement strand
CTTCAATTCTTTTCACTCTTATAAGCTAAAAACATTATTTCGTTAGCTTACCCTTGTTTTTCTTGTTGTTTTGTGAACTGCGATGATTGTACTATGTACATGAGCAGGTGCAGATGCAGGTTTAGGAGCACATTAAAGATGATATACTCTTAAATCGATCTCCTTTTGTCTTGTATATATGTTTTTGTTGTAGTTAAAGACTCTATGACCTTGAGATGGTTTTCCTTTTGTCATGAGAATAGTTATACATAACTCTGATGTATCTGAACACTTTTTGTAATACCTTGAACCTTAAATGGATGTTAATACTTAGTAACAGACAAAAGTTATAGAATTTTTGGGCTGTTAAAAAACCAAAACTTATCTTTTGAAAATCCATTAATTCATCAAGGAGATTTTATTGGTTTCATAACTCGAATGACACTATACCTTCCCATAAGAACGTGTATAGTCATGAAAAGCCGAAAGTAGATGTATGGTACTTCACTTTCGGCATGAAAAGGAACTCGAACTTTTTTTTACTTTGTACTGCAGTTTTAAACAATGTCATATACGTCACAATCTACAAATATACCAAGTGATTATAATTTTTCACATGCTAGTTTGGTTAATTGAAAAATGAAAAATTGATTTTGATTAAAATATTAAAATGTCAAGTTAGGAATAGAAAAACAATTTAATAATACTTTGAACGATATATTCTCATTCTTAAAATTGCGTCCAAGAATAAATAATTAAATGTAATTATTTATTACTTTAACTTCCAACGTAGCAAAACTCAATTATAAAATAATTAAATATAATTTATCATTCTTATTCAGAATAACAACCTTATTCTTTAAATCATCAAGAAAAAATTTCTTCCAACATATTTATTAACAATATTTTTTTTAAAAGAAGACATATTCAATGATTTGAGAAATGAATGTTCGATCTTATTTTTATATAAATGACCAACTACTTAAATAATAATTTATATAAAGTGAATATCAACTTGTATAAGATGCTAGCAACTCAATGAAATAATAAGGAAAACATTTTGTGAACTTTCCTTCTCAAAGTGGGAATCCTTGTCTTTTAACACACCTGTTATTTTTCTTTTTTGAAATTATAAAATCATAGTTAAAACTACTCATTAGAAGTGAAACTCAACAAATTTTATGATTTTTAATAAATTTTAATTGATAATAAATAATGCGTTACTTCGTTTGCCTATACTTTTTTTTGGACAATTTAATTAGAATTATCAATCAACTAGTATTTTAGAGTGGAGTTGCACATAATAAAAATGTATTTTATACAACTAAAAATATATCTTATGATAAATTAATACTTATAAGTATATAAATTATATTATATTAAAATTTTCAATTAATAAATATTTTTAACATATCACTTATAGTTTAGATTCACAATAAATAATATATGTTGTTGTTGTTTTAATTGTTAATATTTTTTTTTTACAAAAACAAAAACTTAAGTTAGGACTAACTATATTAAATAAGTTAAGTTAAAAGAAATATGATAAATTATATGATGTTTTTTAATTTATTTTCATAATAAAATTATTTTTTTAAGTTTGGAATAATCTAAATATCATATTTTATAAATAATTTGTTCTTTTATAAATAAGTTGTTGCTTGAATTTTTTTCATCAAATATTAGTATAAATCTTATTAGTTTGTCAAATAAATGATTAGGAAGCATTTGGTCAAGAATAAGAAGATTGGAGTTGATAGGAACATATAAGGACAAAATTGGAATGTTGATGCTGAAAGCTTGACCAAGCGCCACTTTGCTGAAAATGAGTTGAAAGTTGTTTCGACCTCAAGTCTGTTGAGATGACATCGTTACGATCAATCACTACATCCGAGGTATTATCCACTTTGGAGCTCGGTTGCTCCGTCATGATTTTGTTCTTAAAAGGCACCTCGGTGGGTGAAGGGAGGAAGGTGTATTTAAACAGATCTTGACCTCGAGTCCTAAGCGATGTAGGACTATATTGGGTGTATCGGAACAAGCCTCCCGGGTCAAGGGCTAAGGGAACGAATTCCCACAGACGACGCCAATGTTCCAACCTCAAGTAGCTAGGGGCAATCACCGCATCCGAGGTATTGTCCGCTTTGGAGCTTGGTTGCTCCGTCACGGTTTTGTCCTAAAAAGACACCTCAGAGGGTTAAGGGAGGAAGGTGTATTTAAACTGACCTTGGCCTCGACTCCTAAGCGATGTGAGACTATATTGGGTGTACTAGAAAAAGCCCCTCGGGTTTAGGGCTAAGGAAACAGATTCCACAGACGGAACATTGGTGCCGTCTGTCGGAATCCGTTCCCATAGCCCTCAACCTGAGGGGTTTGTTTTGATATACCCAATATAGTCCCACATTGCTTAGGAGTTGAGGCCAACATGATTTATGTATACCTTCTTCCCTTAACTGACCAAGGCGCCTTTTCAGGACAAAATCGTGACGGAGCAACCGAGCTCCAAAGCAGACAATACCTCAGATGTGGTGATTGATCCTGGCGATATCATCTCAACAAACTTGAGATCGAAACAAAAGTGTTGAGATTGCAACAAAATCCATTTGTGTCCAACGTCACTTTTTTGTGCCTAGCGTGAGTGCCGAAAAACAAAATCTATTTGAGAAACCTTTCACACTAAAGTTATTATCTCCATACATATATCATAAAAAGTCAAACTTAGAGACAACTTAGGGGTTATAGGTTTAATCTAACCTCTTCCGTTATGTTTATTGGTTATTTTTATAACTATGAGCAGCTAAGTGATTATTGTTAGGCTTAGTTGTAATAAGATAGATGAAATTATCATATATTCATATTTTTGGACTCTGACTTTTGTCCTATAATAAATACTTTTCTTTTAATATATCAATTATTGAAAAATATCTTTTAAACCTAAATCTTAATTAAATTACATAATGAAACCTGTTATTTAAGAATATAGAAATTGAGTGTGAGTTATTTGTTGTGTGTTTATGTAACATTTAAAAAGTTAATCATTAGATTATTAATAGATAATCCCCATCCTCTAAAATAAGAAAACATACTTTAAAAATTAATTTAAAAAGAAAAGATAAAGTGTAGTTACAAATTAAGATCATTGATTAGAAAATTGATGATTTAAAATTTTGATAAAATGAAATACATATTTAATAAATCTAAATTAATTTTAATTAAATTCATTTATTTTTTATTTAACGGTTATGATTGTACTTTCTCCTCAAAAGTATATGTTCGTTATTTTAGAGAAACAAAATCCTAAACGAATAATATATTAGAAGCATAATTCAGTTTTGAATATATATCGTATGTATATTAAGAGTGTATTTGAATTTTAAAGATAAAGTATATATCTGATATTCAATTATAAGTGATATTCAGTTACAAATTGTTATTATTGATATTAAAAAAAAGTTAAAGAATATACACATGTTATGAAAATAAAAACCATTATAATCTTATAAGTTTGTATTTATAAAAAATGAATTTTAATATTAAACTAGACCCGTACAAAAAGAAGGAACGAAACTTTAGAAGGTAATCCACACCGTCCACGCTGACTCCCTCTTCGCACAATTTAAAATTAAAGAAACAGAACACCAATAATTAGGAGTTGTTAATTTACCACGACGCCACCAAAATAGAAGCTTGAGTGCAGCCTATGGAAGGGCGCCACGTGTCTGGAAGAGTGGGTCCACGTCAACGTAGCGGCAGGGAATTACAACAACCATAGAGACCCACCGAAGAAACTACCTCACTGAATCTAAATCTTCCCTTCGCTGCCCTTTTCTTGCATTGCCCTAATTCCTCAAATTCCCCTTCTTTATTTTCCCAGATCCCGGTAAACGCCCCCTTCGCCTTTTCCCTCCCTTTCTCAGGAAAATTTCCCCGATTTTCTCGAGAAAGTGAAACGGAATTATGAGCTTTCAGGACATCGAGGCTGGCCGGCCCTTCGGTTCCAGGCGTGGCTTGGCCAACGGCAAGCAGGACCCCACGCAGGCCGTGGCTGCCGGAATATTCCAGATCAACACCGCCGTCTCCACCTTCCAGAGACTCGTCAACACCCTCGGAACCCCCAAGGATACCCCCGACCTCCGCGAGAAGCTGTTAGTTCTTCATCATCACACTCAATTTCTTTGATTTCGCCCAACTCAGCGTAATTGACTTTTTATTTTCCGAAGAAAAACAAAACGAAACGTTCCCTCCCCCTTTCCCCCCCTTCAACATCAAAATTGTCGAATCAGCTGAATGGCCTCTCGAATTACGATGTTTCCGTGTTGCTCGGTGTTTTGGGGATGGTTTTTTTTCGTATAGATGGGCTAAATTTGGGTGTGTTCTCGATTGGGCCTTTTTTTGGTGATATGATGTTACCTTCGTTAATTTAATGCCAGTTGAAAAGTGGATGGGGGGAATAATCAAATTGCTATTTCTGATGCTTTGATCGAGGTTCTGTTTCTTCCAGTCTATATAGTGATATGCTAATTTTTGAAATCAGGAACAGGACATTGTACCTAATGGAACATTTGATGATTATAATGTTAAGTAGTTATACTGTTGTAAAAGGTAGCTTCGTGATTCGAAGTAGTTAACAAATGAAGCCGAGTGATGTCTTGCAAAGTGGACACTATCCCTCTTGTATATTAAGTTTTGATTTAGTGGAACAAGAACCTCTCTGTCTCTTACTATGGTTGACTAATATAACCTATTTTAAAATTTACAGCCACAAGACAAGACTACATATTGGGCAATTGGTGAAGGATACATCAGCTAAACTTAAGCAAGCCAGTGACATTGATCACCATGCTGAAGTTAATGTAAGTTTGAACCTTTGTCTTGTGTTTTACTGCATCGGCTTGTGCAAAGCCGTTTGCTTATTTGGTCTCCGTCTCGGTATTTTGTGATCATCTTCCAAAATGCATCAACTCCTCCGAATACTGTTATTGCTTAAATTCTTACCGTCGTTTTCACTGAATTGGTAGTTTTATAATCAATCTGCATCATTTTTTTAAAAGAATACAGTGAAAGTTTTTTGCAGGCAAAGTCCTTTTGTACAGGGTGCACGACCTTCAATGCCTTTTACCTAATAACTTTCTTATTTTTTCAGGCAAGCAAGAAGATCGCAGATGCTAAACTTGCGAAAGATTTTCAAGCAGTGTTGAAGGAGTTTCAGAAGGCACAACGCCTTGCAGCTGAAAGGGAAACAGCATACACTCCTTTTGTTCCCCAAGCAGTCCTTCCTTCCAGGTGATTTATCAATTATAATTAGAGCCTATACAAGTTTAGGGGCAAGACTTCGTTTCTCCTTTGTTTTGAAGTGTATGGCTTGTGCAGAATGGGACCTGTTTCTGCATGATGAAGACTAGGCTACTTTTAGAATTTTGCAGTTTAATTTTATGCAATTGGTTTCTAGGTGATCGATTGTTCTTCTGTATCACTAAGTGTTTAATTTACCTTCGCATACAAGGGTATGACATGGGATTTTCTTTTTGGCTTGCAGCTATACTGCTGGCGAAGTAGATGTTGGTTCTGATAAATCACCAGAAGAGCGTGCCTTACTTGTGGAATCAAGGAGGTATTTTCTCATTTATGATTAGTAGTGTATCAGTGATTTGCTGATTCTTTTTATGCATTATTGCTATATTTCCAATATATATGGTGTGACTAAGCAATTTTTGAAATGTAATTTTGGGTCAATGGTCAGGATTAATCATTTGAAAATTTAGAATAGGTGAAAAAGAGGATGCTTTTAGTTTTTTTTTTTTTTTTTTTTTTTTTTTTATTTCTTGGTGATTCAGAGGAGCTAGAAGCATGAATTGATCATGTCTACATTGTTAAGTTTGATTCGACAACTCAGGAAAAAGGCTATCTTTCCAATTTAGCTGTTGCGTTTAGTACCACAGCCTCACATATTCATCTGCAACATACTATAATGCTGAAAAGAGTTGATATCAACTACCAAAAGCTCCCTTCTAACCGCTTTTTTTCTTTTATAATTCTGTGGTGCAATGAATTAGAATTATCCGTTGTGTCACTAAAGTAGATGAACAACTGAATTTGTGTGTTATCAGAATTTTCAAATTCTCCACATTGCTTTATTTCAGTACCTCAGCTCTTGTTTTATTCATGCTGCAGGCAGGAGGTTTTGTTCTTAGATAACGAGATTGCCTTTAACGAGGCCATCATTGAAGAAAGGGAGCAAGGCATTCAAGAAATACAGCAGCAAATTGGTGAAGTTAATGAGATCTTCAAAGATCTTGCTGTGCTTGTCCATGAGCAAGGAACCATGATCGGTAAGTTTTTTTCATTCCCTTTTCTTTTCCTCATTACGCTCATCTTTATATTGCTGTATGAATTTATTTTTTCCGTACCTGTTCATGGTCTTTAATGCCACTAAATTTCATTTTATAGATGATATTGGCTCGAACATTGAGAACTCTCACGCAGCAACAGCACAAGCAAAATCTCAACTTTTAAAAGCTTCAAAGACGCAAAGATCAAATTCCTCTTTGGTAATGTATCAATTTTCTAATTGCAATTAAATTACTGTTTGTAACACTCAAACTCCTTCCATGATATGACTTTTTATATGTGGAATCTCCAGAGGAGATATCTTCTAAAGAGGGTTTGCCTAAGGGCCACAAAAGGGGTTTGACTTAGAAATACTTATAGAGGAAATATTCTAAACATACTATACATGTAGCTTAAATTTTTGTAGGTGGATTAGCTTATGATTTTGTCTAGTATTATCAGTTTGCATATTGCATATTATATGTTTTCCATTTTGAAAGTAGGATTATTACATCGTTGTTATAATATGGAAGGGAAGAAGTGGTTGATGGAATAAGTAATCTTACGTAGTTTCCTACTAAAAGGTGTTATCATAGACTGTCTACCACCTTGAAAGCTTTGTTTTTGCATCGTTGGTCAAACCTTTAGTCTTTTTTTTAACCCTTTTGAAATTTTGGTGTATTTCCTTTGTTAACCTTCTGTTCGTTTCTTTTGTCCATAGACATGCTTGCTTTTGGTGATTTTTGGCATTGTACTTCTGATCGTGATCATAGTTCTTGCTGCTTAGACAAATATTGTAGCAATTCCACTATGGAGTAAATGCATATATACAGAGCAGCAGATGTCATCTTCCTTGCTGAAGATATAACTGATTTGTGTTTTGTCGGGTCTGGCGACTGGAGTTTGTTGCATCTGATTTCAGTTCATGATGTGGGAATTCCCATAATTTTGTTGTGGGGTTTTATGTTCTCTCTATATGTTAGTGTTGGGGTTTTCAAATATGTCACGAATTATGTTGTAAGTCCTCTCCTTGTTTCTTTAATCAAAAAAGTATTGATTCTTTCATTTCCCTTGTAAATGGCAACACTAAAACTGGCTGGTTGTACTGAATCTTCAGTAAAACCTTCGTATATGGTAATATGTTTCTGTTTTAGTGCTTTCGCTTCCCGAATTGGAACTATAATCTGTATGAAGTAAAAAATGTGGGTGTATTTGATGAGTTTAGTCAGTGAATGACATTTATTTATTCGTGTTGGGGAACTTGCTCGTCTGTTTATTTTGAAAGCTGAAAAAGCAAGAAAGGTGTGGAAAATTGCCGTAGTTTTCAGTATTTTTTTTATTTTAGCTAATGGAAACCCTTTTTCATTGGAAGGTCAAATTCATCCTTCTAAGATTGGACAATCCCTATAAAAAGGTAAAGAAGATTAAAAAAATATATGTAGTTTCCTTGCAATTTCTTCTAAGCTCTGAAAGCGACCTTTTAACTAATTAGTGTTATGTATAGTGCTCTTTGTAATTTACGTACATCCAGTTTTGGTTCTGGTGGAGTTTGTATTATAATGCATATACATCCAATCGTAGTTGCAAAGTTATCTTGGATCGTTTGTTTCCTTGCAGCATTGTTCCGGCAACCTCAAAAGAGTATTAATTACCCACTTCGTCTTTGTTGAGTACTCTATTGTTTATATCGAACCAATTAAAAATGTGGGTCAAATTGTGACAAGTTGATACTATCACAATTCTTTTTTTGTCTTTTTTTTTTTTTTCTGTAACTATGTGGATCAAACTTCTCATTTTAAGCAGAAATTTTAGGTGCTGGGAATCTGAAGTATCGTTTTCTTTGTTTGGAAGTATATGTCTAAGAAGTAAAGGAAAATTGTTGAAGATGTTGAGTGAGTCAAAATGTTTTGGATGGAGGGATAAAGAATCGAGGTGGTGGAATAAAGATATTGACAAGGTAAATAATGAAAAAATGAAGTGTTTTAAATTCTTGTATAAGTGTAATAATATTAATATTGAAAACTGGACAAAGTATCATAACAATATTGGAAACTAGACAAAGTATCCTAACTGGGTTGAGACAAGTTGTGAATGAAGCACACAATCTAAAGTCCTCGAAGAGTTTTACAAATCCGGACAAAGAACAGAGAAAGTAAGATATATGAGCTTGTCAAAAATAGAGAAATGAATGCATCAAGAAGAATGAATGGAGAAAGTTTTGGTTGCAGATCATGATACTAATGAGATTGAGGGCGAATAACATTTGACTTGTTACCATAAAATTCAAATTATAGAGGTAAAAGAGAGCATTAGGAGGATGTATCAGGATAAAGTTGGTGGACAATATGATGTTAGTTTGGAAGTGCGTTGAAAAAAAAAGAGTTCATTTGGTTCACTACGCTTTTCAATAGGGTTTTGAGATTTAAGATGCCACATGAGTAAAATAAAAAAACTTCGGTTCTATATTAAGAACAAATAAGATATTAAAAATTGTGCTGTTTACAAATATACAAAATTATGAGTAAGTGTGCAACTACATGAAAAATGATTGAATTTAGACTAATAGAATGAACCAAAATTATAGAGAATAGTTTAGTTTTACTTTGAGAAGGTAACATGAGCCATTTTTTACGTAAGACGGGTAAAAAGGAGGTTTGATAGTAAAAAATGATTTATATATGATTTTAGTTGACTTAAAAAAAAAATTATGATTAAGTGTCAAAAGAAGTGTTGTGGATGACTTCGAAAAACAAAAATGTTCTCATAACTTCAATCAGGGCTATATCAGAAATGTATGCCATAATTTCCATTTATCCTAAACATTTTAACAAAACGAAATAGTTGAGAAAAATATAAAATCTACAATATACGTGTTTTTTTTAACAGTCAAAAATAAAATAAATAAAAAGGAAGACTTAAGGAGTGTTCCAACCCATTTACAAATTGGTAAACCAGTAGTAAAGTAACTAAAATCCCAATTAGAGTGCAATATTGATCCAAATATAGCAACTAGAAAAATAAAGAAGTAACATGTACTCTACTCTATAAACGTTCCTCCACCAGTAGAGTAGTAATACAGATTCCATACCCTACAACCTCTGCATTGTCGCGTCGCTGTACTTCGGCCCAACAATGTCCATGGTCCTCATTCCTTGCTACACATACCTGCAAAACACAGAAACACTAAACAATGTCCATATTCCCTGAACTCACCCCCACCATACTCCTCTTGCTCTGAGTCGTAGATTAGACTATGGTGTCCATGCACTTGGTAGGGGAGAAGTGCCAATCCGAATATGAAAATGTAGTACCCTTAAACTTGTGCTTAAGCCAGAACCAGCCTTTTAGCTGTGCCATAGTAAATATTTCTGTGACATCTATTACCCCCTGTTAAAAACCACCTTATTCCTATGGTTCTACAACTTTGTCACGATGGCTACCCACATTACTTTCCATGCTATATTACCACTTTGTCGCCTGTGTATTAAACAGAAACTCAGAAAGTGAGTAATGATAGATTTGTGCCTTACAGTAACGTTCCCAAGCCACCTTTCACATTGATCCCAGACTTTCTGAGGTACCTTACACACGACAAATAGGTGTTGGCCAGTTTCTACACATTCAAGACACAATGGGCAAGACAAGTTCGCTATTTGCAAACCCCTTTTAGCTAAGTTATATTTAGTTGGTAGTCTATCCAACAATAGCCTCCATACACATACCGCTGCCGATGGCTCAATCTTAAGGGTCCATAACAACTTAAATACCTCGGAAGTCTGCATTTGGTCCTCCTTATTTAGTACATTATACCCGGATTTGATTGTATACTCTTGTTGGCCATCACCTTCCCACACCAACCTATCTTGACCACCTACACACCATCGAACTCTTGAGATCATGGCCAGCATTAATTTTTCTTTATGTTCGCATACAAACCTCTCCCTACACCAAGCTAAATTCCACATGGGACACCCTTCACTCGTAATTTGCTCCCGTTGTACAAGGTCCCCGACTTTACTATCTATAGACCGGGATATGGAAAATAGCCTTGGGAACTTTTCTTTCAAAGCCTGACCTTCCGTCCACCTATCTTCCCAGAAAATAACACTCTCCCCATCCCCTAACAACCACTGACTTCTACAGTCGAACCAATTACTAGATTCACCCTTATCAAAGATCCTACAAACGTCTTGCCACCATACAGATTGCTGTTAGGTATGGCTCATAATACCAATAGGGGAAGTTATAGGCGTTGTGGGCTGGGCCAGGAGTGCAGGGGTATTTTGGTTATTGTACCTTGTTTAGGGTTATTTATATAATCATCTATAATTGTAACCCTATGGGTTGATCTCTCTAATAACAAAACAGAGCCGCTCAAATGCTCCCGAGGACATAGACAAATTGTCGAACCTCATTAAATCTTGTGTTCTCTATTTTCTTCATCTTTGTTCATTTTCGTTCATTCCTGTGTTTATAGCGTGAGTTTCTCAATAATTGGTATTAGAAAGAGTAGAGATGGCTATGTCAGAAGGTGCTAAATTTGAAGTTGTGAAATTTGATGGTCACGGTAATTTCGGATTATGGCAGAAGAGGGTGAAGGGTCTGTTAGCACAACAAGGGCTGTTGAAGACTTTAAAGTCGCAGAAACCAGCGAAGATGGAGGATGAAGATTGGGTGGATCTGTAGGAACGAGCAGCAGGAACCATACGATTGTGTTTGGCAGACGAGATCATGTACCATGTAATCAGTTTGTCGTCTCTAGATGAAATCTGGAAGAAACTGGAATCCCAGTTTATGTCAAAAACCTTGACAAATAAACTGTATCTTAAGCAGAAGCTGTATGGGCTGAAGATGCAGGAGGGTAACGATCTTGCACAACATGTGAATATTTTTAATCAAATAATCACAGATCTAGCGCAGTTAGATGTGAAGATCGAGGATGAAGACAGAGCGATAATTCTGTTATGTTCTTTGCCTTCTTCCTATGAACATATTGTGACAACCCTTACGTATGGGAAAGAAACAATCAAGGTTGAGGAGATTACTACGGCATTGTTGGCACACAACCAACGAAAGCAGAATGCAGAGGAAAGTTCTTCTCAAGGTGATAGTTTATACATTAAGGGTGGTCAGGAACGTGGAAGGAAGCAAGAGAAGGATGGTTCTGGAAAACGAAATTTCAGATCAAAGTCAAGGGGTAAAAAGATGATTCAATGTTACAAGTGTAAACACTCATGTCATATGAAGAAGAACTATCCAAAGTAGAGAAAGCAAAATGATGAAAAATAGGTTGACTCATCCAAGTCTGTAAATGTGGTGCATAATGAGGAATTTGATGACAGTGACGGGGACATGCTTTCTGTTTCAACTACTCAGTTTTAGGATGTATGGATTCTTGATTCAGGATGCTCTTATCATATAACGCCTAACAGGGAGTGGTTTACGACTTACAGGTAAGCTAATTCTGGTTCTGTCTATTTAGGTAATGATAGATGTTGCAATATTGTTGGTATTGGTGATGTCAGAATTAGGATGTATGATGGTATTGTTAGAACACTGTGTGATGTTAGACATATAACTAAATTGAAAAAGAATCTGATTTCCTTGGGCACTTTACATAAGAATGATTTTATTCCTAAAGCTGATGAGGATAGGGAGACCATTAGAATTGTTAAAGGTGCATTGACTGTGATGAAAGGAAAGATAACTACTAGAAATATCTATAAACTGTTAAGGAGTACAGTTGTAGGTGGAGTTCATTTTGTTGAGTCACATGATGATAATACAAAATTATGGCATATGAGACTTGGACATCTTAGTTAACGTGGGATGACTGAATTGTATAAAAGAAATTTGTTGCATGGTGTTAAAACTTGCAAGCTCAAGTTTTGTAAGTTTTGTGTTTTTGGGAAGTAGACTAGAGTTAGTTTTATGACTGGAAAGCATAGAACTGAAGGGATTCTAGATTATGTGCATTCTGATGTATGGGGCCCTACCAGAGAGTCTTCATTTGGTGGATCTATGTATTATGTTATTTTTACTGGTGATTTTTCTAGAAAAGTTTGGGTGAATTTCATGAAACAGAAATCTGAAGTTTTTGACAAGTTCAAGTTGTGGAAAGTTGAGGTGGAGAACCAAACAGGTAGAAAGATCAAGTATTTGAGGTCTGATAATGGCACAGAGTACACTGATTCACAGTTTCAAAAATTCTGTGAGGAGCATGGAATTCAAAGACATTTTTCAGTGTGAAAGACACCACAACAACATGGTGTTGCTGAAAGAATGAACAGGTCGTTGACTAAAAGGGCTAGATGTTTGAGATTGAATGTAGGGCTTCCTAAGCGCTTCTGGGCAGAGGCGGTTAGTATGGCATGTTACCTCATCAACAGATCACCACGAGCTTCTTTGGGTGGTAAGGTTGTAGAAGAGGTATGGACAGGAAATGCAGTTGATTTTAGTCACTTACGAATATTTGGTTGTCTTGCTTATGTGCATGTGCCTAGTGATGAGAGATCAAAACTTGATGCAAAATCTAAGAAGTGCATCTTTCTGGGCTACAAGAAAGGTGTGAAAGGCTACAAGTTCTGGGATCCAGTTGACAAGAAAGTGGTGATCAGTAGAGATGCAGTTTTTGATGAGCAGTCCATGTTACAACAGAATCAAGAAAAGGTGCAAATGGAGTTAGAACATATCCCAATAGCAGCAACATTAGCGAGAATTGAAAGTTCTTATCCAACATCAGATGATTCTAGTACAGTTCATTTGCAGGACTATAATCTTGCAAGAGACAGAGAGACACACCAATGTAAAAGCTCCAACTAGATTGGGTTTTGAGGATATGGTTTCTTTTGCTCTTAACATTACCAGTGAGGATCCAACCAATTTTCAAGGGGCTATCACTAGCCAGGATAGAGAAAATTGGATGGGTGCAATGGTAGAAGAGATGGAATCCTAGCAGAAAAACCAGACATGGGAGTTAGCACGCCTTTCTGAAGGAATAAAGGCTATTGGTTGCAAATGGGTGTACAAGAGGAAGCCAGCAGTATCAAAAAAAGAGGGGGAAAAGTTCAAGGCTCGCCTAGTAGCAAAAGGGTTTTCACAGAAGAAAGGGATAAATTATGATGAGATTTTTTCTCCTGTGGTTCGACACACTTCTATAAGGGCAGTACTTGCATTAGTAGCTACCTGGGATTTGCATTTAGAGCAGATGGATGTTAAAACTGCTTTCTTGCATGGTGATTTAGAGGAGCAGATTTATATGCAGCAGCCAGAGGGTTTTTCTCAACCTGGACATGAGCATTTGGTTTGTAGGTTGAAGAAATCTTTGTATGGATTGAAACAATCTCCAAGACAATGGTATAAACGGTTTGACTCCTACATGATTCAGATTGGCTACAAGAGTTGTATGATTGTTGTGTTTATGTAAAGAGTCTTGATGATGGCTCTTTTATTTTTCTGCTACTGTATGTTGATGATATGTTGATTACTGCGAAAAATTTGGATGATGTTGTTGGTTTGAAAGCTTTATTGAGTCAAGAATTTGATATAAAAGACTTAGGTGTTGCAAAGAAAATTCTTGGGATGGAGATTCACAGGGATAGAAGCTCAAAGAAATTGTGGTTATCTCAACAAGGTTATGTTGAAAAGGTACTAGACAGATTTGGAATGAGCAATGCAAAGCCTGTGAGCACTCCATTGGCAAATCACTTTAAGCTCAGTTCAAACCAGTGTCCTAAGACAAATAAAGAGGTTGCAGACATGGTAGAGGTTCCTTATACTAGTGTTGTTGGCTGCTTAATGTATGCAATGGTATGTACACCGCCTGATTTAGCTCATGTTGTTAGTCAAGTTAGCAAGTACATGTCTAAACCAGGTAGGCAACATTGGGAGGTAGTCAAATGGATTTTCAGGTACTTGAGAGGTACTGTGGGGCGTGGCATTGTGTTTGGTAATTAGTAGGGTGATCCTTTGGTTGTTGGATATGTGGATTCAGATTATGCAGGTGATTTGGATAATAGAAGGTCAACAACTGGGTATGTTTTTACTATCAGTGGAGGACCTGTATGTTGGAAGTCAACTATCCAGTCTATTGTTGCATTATCTACCACTGAAGCTGAATACTTGACAATAGTTGAGGTGCAAAAGAAGCTTTGTGGCTTACTGGGTTAGTAAATGAATTGGGTGTTCAACAAGGTGGAGTTCAGTTGCATTGTGACAGTCAAAGTGCTATTTATTTAGCAAAGAACCAGATATATCATGCTAGAACAAAGCATATTGATGTGAGGTTTCACAAGATCAGAGAGTTGATTGCATCTGGTGAGATACTGTTGCAGAAGATTGGTACTGCGGAGAATGCAACTAACATGTTAACCAAGCCAGTTACCACAGACAAGTTCAAGCGCTTGAATTTGTTGAATGTTTATAGTTGCTAGAGAAGCATGGTAGTCCAACCCACTATGTGTTTGATGCTTCCGGATTGTATATCTTCTAAGGGGGCGTATATTTGCCAAGGTGGAGATTTGTTAGCTATGACTCATAATACCAATAGAGGAAGTTATAGGCTTTGTGGACTGGGCCAGGAGTACGGGGGTATTTTGATTATTGTACCTTGTTTAGGGTTATTTATATAATCATCTGTAATTGTAACCCTAGGGGTTGATCTCTCTAATAACAAAACACAACCGCTCAAACGTTCCCGAGGACGTAGACAAAATGTTGAACCTCGTTAAATCTTGTGTTCTCTATTTTCTTCATCTTGTTCATTTTTGTTCATTTCTATATTTATAGCGTGAGTTTCTCAACAATTGCCTCCTGTGGATCATGATATCATCCGTATTCCTCCAATTACCATACCTAGCGTGTAAGATCTCACTTCACAATCCCTCCTCCAACCTCATATACCGCCATTTGAAAAGTTCTAGAAACTTCACTTACCTGTTCTCTCACATGCCTACTGTAGCTAAACACATCCATCACAATTCTGACATATATAACAAACTTGTGTATAAGTTGGATGAAGTAAATACAGTCTACGAAAATTTGTTTAATAAGCTTAAACATAAATATTATTAACCAACACACAACTACAAGGTTGCAAGTAAAATAAAGGTTATCCAAAATAATAAAGAATTAAGATTAAAATAAACATAAGAAAACATAGTAGGCTAAAACAATACTCCTATTATCAAACATCAAGAAAAGAAAAAGAAAAAAATTGTCATAACAATCCTAACCTTCAAGACTCAACTTCTAATTATATTCTTATATGTTATTAACATCAAAATATTAATAAATTATTTACGAATAAATATACTTTTAATTTATCTTTTTTACGTCTTCATTCTCTATGTTAATTCTATTTAAAACATTAATATTATTAATTTGTCTTTTTTAATAATTTTTTTTGTTCAACTTTTACATTTATAATTTTTCTCAAATGAATTTTTTAATTTCTTCCTTCATATTCATTGAACAAAAGTTTTATTTATCCTTATTTTCACATATTACAAAATAAAAAAATTAACTTTATTTTTTAATCAATATTTTCAATAATTTGTAAACTTAAATATTATTTTTTATCATTTAATTTTTTTTAATATCATTTACTTTTTTACATTTTAATTACTTAATGTATTTATTTCTAGCTTTACTTCATTTTCTTTTTTTTAAACTAAATCAATAATATTATATATTTTAATTCAACACAAAATTAAAGAATTATTTCTTGGATTTATATTCTATTACTTATTTTATTATTCACAAATATAAAATATAAATTATATTTAAAACTTTTTATTATATATTTTAATTATTATTTTTATCATTTTTCCTTTTCAACTAGTGGAATTCTCACCTCTTTTAGATTGTGTTTGGTTGGACTGATTTGAGGAGATTTACTGTTCAAGAAAATGAATTTAAGGGGATGAAGGTTGTTTCGTTGACCTAATTTGGGAGGATGGATGAGGAGAGATTTGCAGGATTGGATCTTTGCTCATCTGAAGAGATTTGCAGGGATATGAAGGGATGAAGAGCGAAATTACGAAATAGCCCTTATAAATGAAGTGGAAGTTACGAAATACCCTTGACTTAAGAAATTACAAAACACTCCTTTAAGTGGGTTTAGGGTTTGTAACAATATATATGTTATATATGAAAAATAAACTGATTTATACCTAATTCTTCAAATAATTGATTTCAATAATTATATATATATGCTTTTCATTCATAATACTTTCCTTCTTTCCAAAACAACTATAATATAATTATCTTCCTTCAATCTACTCATACTCAATACAATCTATCCATTCATAATTATATTATTAACCTAAAATAATTAAATCACTAAAAATTATTTACTTTATAAAAGAAATAATAAAAGTATGTTATAAATATTATATTTTTTTCTATTTATTCTTGTTTTTTATTTTTTATCGATGAAAATATGTTTACTTAATGTTTAATTGAAGTAAATCAGAAAAAAATATATTTTTGTCTCCTTGATTCAATATATATGATGAAATTGAGGGAAGAAGATGTTATTTAAAGTATTTTTTATTCATTTTAAAAACAGTTTTATTTTCTTTTAAATATAAAATTATTAACACACAAAAATAAGGATGTTCACGGGTTGGATTAATTAAAATCATTATCAACCTACTAAAACATATCTAGTTAGTTAATTCAGTTTCTATATTTTTTATATTAAAATTAATTTAATCTAATTATTTTAATTTTTTACCATCATATGTCACAAGGGTTAATTAGTAATTTCAGAAATATATCAATTAAAAAAATAAAAACAAATCTATAACATCTATCAAATCATCCCAAACTTTCATAACCAATCTTCTCAAATCCTTTCAAATCTTACCATTCATCCATTAATCCAAACAACCCTCTTATCCACACACAATCTACTCAAATCCCTTCAAATCCATCTTCTTAAATCCACTCCCCTAACCAAACAAAGCCTTAAGGTACGTGACGAGTATGTCCTATTGATGGATGTACCACGAATCATACTGCAGAATAAAAATTTCACAATTTACAAACATTTCATATTAAAAATTTTAGTTAAACACAAAACTATCATAACTTAATTCTTAATTTTTTTAACAAAATAATTTTCTCAAATTTGCAGCTTTTAAAAAATATAAATAAACGTTGTAATAATTAAAATAGTTTTAACCAAAATTTATTATGAAAAACAAAATTCATTTTTTGTTTATTAAAAAAAATAAAAATTATTTGTATGGAATTCAGTTTCGAAAAAATAAATTTGAACTAGTTTTTTGGTAAAATTTGTAAACATAAGAGGCCGAATTTATTTAATCATAAAATTATAAAAACTTAATTTTTAGTTAAAAAAACAGTTTTTTCCTACTTTTTAAAAGATATAAATAAATTTACTGGCGATTAACACAATTTTAACAAACTTCTTAATTTTAATAGTTATTTTTTGTTTTATAAAAAAATATAAGTTCGAAAAATCAAATTGCGGCTACGTTCAATGAAAGGGTCCCTACCCAGTCACTACAACGTGCTATCACGTAATTATTGTATATAGTATGCCATGTCGGACAAGGCCAATCATGTCACTGCTTAAAAAGTTTCTCAGATCTTATAACCCTAATTATATAATTAAACAACTAAATAATATAGTTAAACTTACCTTATACTAATTAATAGGGGTTTTAAATCTTAACATCAGTCAATATCTAACTTTACTTTTCAGGTAATACAGTTAATACTCTAAACCCTAAATAATATCTAACTATACCTCTTAAATAATAAATTTTGTAATTGAAATAATAGCTAATCTAAATTAAACTAACTAATAATAAAATAAAATAAATAATTAAATAATAAATTAATAAACACTAATTATGAAGTGAAAATTGAAGATTGATAATTATGAAAAACAAAAAAAAGAAAAAATCATTCATAAATGAGAAAACAAGAAAGAAATGTTTGTTGAATCAATCATTATCATTAAATCTTATTAATAATAATTTTTTTTTCTATTAAGAAGATAAGAGAGTCCGTCCTTTTTATTTAAGAATATATCACTTTAAACACTATGATTTTATATTGTATGTCATGTCAGACAATTAAAGGCCAACCATGTCACTACTTAAAAAGTTTCTCAAATCTTATAACCCTAATTATATAATTAAACAACCAAATAATATAGTTAAACTTACCCTATATTAAAGGAGGTTTCAAATCTTAACATCATGGAGGTTTTAAATCTTAACATCAGTCAATATCTAACTTTACTCTCCAAGTAATACAATTAATACCCTAAACCCTAAATAAATTTGACTATACCTTTTAAATAATAAATTTTATAATTGAAATAATAGCTAACTCTAAATTAAACTAACTAATAATAAAATAAAATAAATAATTAAATAATAAATTAATAAACACTAATTATGAAGTAAAAAGTGAAGATAGATAATTATGAAAAACGAAAAAAAGAAAAAAATCATTCATAAATCTATAAATCAAGAAACAAGAAAAACATAATTGTTGAATCAATTATTATCATTAAATCTCACTAATAATAAAATTATTCTTTTTATTTAAGAGTATAACAGTCTAAACACTATTACAGTTATTTTTATTTAGAGTGTATCACTTTAAACACTATAACTTTTTACTGTATGCTATATCAGACAATTAAAGGAGGCCAACCATGTCACTGTTAAAAAAGTTTCTCAGATCTTATAATCCTAATTTTATAATTAAACAACCAAATAATATAGTTAAACTTACCCTATATTAGAGGGGTTTTAATTCTTAACATCAGTCAATATCTAACTTTACTGTCCAAGTAGTACAATTAATACCCTAAACCCTAAATAATATCTAACTATACCTCTTAAATAATAAATTTTATAATTGAAATAGTAGCTAACTCTACATTAAACTAACTAATAATAAAATAAAATAAATAATAAATTAATAAACATTAATTATGAAGTGAAAATTGAAGATAAATAATTATGAAAAACAAAAAAAAAAAATCATTCATAAATAAGAAAACAAGAAAGAGATGTTTGTTGAATCAACCATTATCATTAAATCTCACTAATAATAAAATTATTCTTTCTATTTAAGAGTATAACAGTTTAAACACTATTAAAGTTCTTACTACTTAAGAGTGTATCACTTTAAACACTATGACTTTATATTTCTTAAATAATAAATTTTATAATTGAAATAATATCTACCTCTTACTTAACCAATAATAAAATAAATACTAATTATCTCCAAATTCAAAATGAGTAACTATGAAAAAGGAGTAAAAGAAAAGGTATTCACAAGAGAAAGGAGTAAGAAAGAGGTGTTTGTTGGCAAATGTTTATCATTAGACCAAAACCTATAACTAATGATCAAGGTATAGTTATTTCTATTTAAGAGTGTAGTACCCTAAACTCTAATATTCTATTTGATTTGATTAACTTAATCTTTCTTATAGGACAATTGATGTCATTTGTAATAATCTATTCCTTAATAATCATTTCGTTAAAAATTGAATTTGTAACCTTGACTATAATACTAGTTATATAAGATTAAGCACTTATACATTATATGATAGTTGATCCCCATTATATACTCTTTTAACTCTTTTTACTTGAAAGCTTAATTATCCTCTAAACATTAGAGTTCAATTACTTATTTAACCTAACTTTTATGAAAATATAATTGACATTACTTACAATAATACTCTTTACAACAACAATATTCTTCAATAAAAATTGAAAGTCCTGAAGCAATTATATTCGTATATGAAAAAAAGAAAAGGATCAAAATGACAGAAGACTTGAAAATAATCAAAATTACAAAGTGTAATAACTCATGCCTAATAATTAACACATATTTCATCCATTAAAGTGAAGATCGATTAACATTATATATATATATATATATATCGCATTATATTGGTTATACTAGCAATCAACTAATCCCATCTATTTTTACATCACTTTTTTATTTACTAATATTATTTTGATAATGTAAATTCAAGTTTTTACACTACTTTTAAATTTAACCTTTTTATAATATTTTCATCAAATCTTATTACTATTAACACATTTCAAAATAAATCATTAATATCTTAGTAATAAAATTTAAGATTTACTTATGAGAAGCCATTTTTTCTATATACAAAAGAATAATATTTAGTCACTTTTTTTGGAAATGAGTAGTTGAATAAATATTTATGATTAACTAGACTTTTTTTCTATAAAAGATTGCAAACTTAAAGCAACAATTCACACTTTCTTTTCATTCCAACCTTTTTTTTTTTCCTCATGTCATTTTCACGAATTGTCACACGGAGGTCATACATCAATGTCAAGCTTTCCCTCAGTAAACAAAAAAGACAAAAACAATTACTTCCTAAAGCTTGGTTAAAAGACAATTTTAATGTTTACCATTAACTAAATATAAACGAAATTACAATAATTAATATATATATATATATATATATATATATATATATATATATATATATATATATATATATATATATATATATATATGAGAGACATTTAAATGAAAGAAACTTTGAATTTAATAATAAGTTATAGTTTAATTGAAAAAAAAAATATTAATTTAGGTATATCAGTATGATTTTTATTAAATATTACCCAAATTAGTATTTTTCAATTAAACTATATCTTATTATTAAATTTAAAGTTTCTTTCATTTAAAATTCTCTCTCATATATATATAATTTTAATTTAAAATTATTTGAAGTATCTTTTACACAAATTAAATCAGTGTAATATACACTTTTAAAAATGTAAATAGTTTAATTATATTTGATTATTATTGTTATTATTATTTAATTTTAAAGAAATTAAATTTTAATGATTGCAAGAAATTAATTTTTAATAAAGATATCAATACTATACTATTTATTGATGTACTTTTACTTTACGTAGTTATATTTTCAACCACTTTTATATAAAAGAGGTTAATTTTGTGATGCAGTCGTTAAATTATAATTTTACAAATAAATACGATGATATAAATTTATAATTTAGTGATTGGATGAATGAAATTAACTTTATATAAAGATGTCGATGGATTAACATTTTGTAAAAGTTACATTAATTTTATCACGTATTAAAATTAGGAAGAGATTAAACTAACTTTTATCAAAATGTTTCACTATTAGATTGAATGATTTTTTTTAAATTCATACATATAAATATATACATATATATACATATATATACATACATATATATATATATATATATATATATATATATATATATATATATATATATATATATATATTTTCTTAGTATATTAAAATGTGAATTTTTCAATCATGTTGTCGTATTTTTATATGAAAAATAATGATGATATAAAATTACAATTTAACTGAATAAATTGGTATAATTTAATTATATTTTTAAATAACATTAATTTCTATTGTCATTTATACCCTTATTTTTCAATTAATCTTTAATTATAAAAATAAAAAAGTGCAATTAAAAACTATATAAATAGTTTATTAAAGCGAAGAACATTTAACTTTTTTTTTTAAAAAAGACTAAATTTTGTAAACATATGTTTCTTAACGTTTAACCTAAACATCTTTATTACATTAATTGTTTTAAGGAGTGAATTTTGAAGAAACACACTTGTATATACTTGTATATATAGAGTCACAATCTTAGAAGTCTTCTCTTTCTCTTTTCGAAATTTGTCTCATGAAAAATCTAACAAATATTTTCTTTTCTAAAACATGTTGTTTCTAAGGAGAATTCTTATTTGATACTGGTACGCAAAGTTTGGTTCTTAAGAGGTAAATGATTTTTGGAGGAGAAGACATATAATTCAGACTCTAATGGTCATGATGATCTAGGTCAATCATCTCGTAAGCCTAGTAGGTCACCTAAAAATACTTCTATAGTTATTGGAAAAATCACTAAAATAACTTATCACGATTTTGTTGGGGTCTTAATGTCACGATGGTTGCTGCTTTGGAACTCTAGGGTTTTAACCCTTCTGGTGTTCACTTAACTATTGTTGGTTCATGTCTTATGGGGTTGGAGTCGGGTGTTGGAGGGATGTAGGTTATTTAGGCTTTTTCTTCTAAATTTGAGGAGGATTGTAAGTTGATTTTTAAGTACTGGATTGATCAGGTTGAGCAAGGATTCCTTAATTATTCAAATGAGTTGGAAGGGTGTGTTCAGACTTACATTTATAAATTTGAGAGACCGAGGAAGGGTAATTTCAAAAGTGTAGTTATACTTTGACAACTACACGTGGCACACAACCAGTTACAACCGTATGTGGCACTGACGTGGCCAACATTACTGATGTGGAAAAAATGCTCCAGCGTGAAATTGAGAGTCAAATACAATATTAGGGTTTAGATGGTTGGGGTTGTATCAGAATCGCGCCGCCCAACACATTGCAATCAAGAGCTCGAGAAACAGTGCTTTCAATCACAGATTTATTGTCCCTGTCCGTTGTTTGCAATCACAAATCCTGTTCGTTCTTCATCGCGAGCAGTGTAGCCGTTGTTCTTCAGCGAACATCGTCTCCGTTCTTGAGGGTCGTGGGTCGATTTCTGTGATGGAAGAAGTGTAGCCGCCGCTGTCGCCGTCGCAGTCGTCGCCACTGTCGCCCTCTGCAAGTTCGTAATTGGTGTAGGAGTAGTTTTTTGTTTTTAGCATTGTTTCTGTGATGATGTGGTGTGAGTTATTAAGAAATGGGTCTGTTTGTGATGTGTGGTGAGATAGTTGTTATTGTTTAAACACTTAAGTAGACATGGTTAAACATTTTGTATGTTCAAAACTGGTCATTGCGCAACACGATTATTCCTTGGGTTATGGCATTCGTAGGTGGTTTTAGGTGAACCAAGGCACAATTTTGTTTAATCCAATAATTGAAAACATCTAAGTATTTGAGGCTTCGAGCTGTGGGGGGCATAGAATTTGTGCCTGTGATTGGTGGTCAGAAAATTATGCTTAGTTTAGACAGAAAATTATGCTTAGTTTAGACAGAAAATTATGAATGTTTATAATTTGTTTTGTACACACAAACTCTGCAACATACAAATTTTGTTTACTGGATTAATTTAATGACCAGGTTGGTTCGAAGTTAAGTATAGCTGGAAGAAGGTCTGACGCACGACGATCTAATGTTGATGGCAACGAACCTAATGAGTTGTGTTCTTGCATTTGATTTTGTTTTAATTTTTAGTGTTTACATCTTAAATTTTGTTTTACATGTTGCATATTAGAGTATTCCACCCAGTTGATACTGATATTATCGTTGAAGTGAATACAAAATTGTCGGACTCCCAAAAGGAGAAGTTGGACAGAACTATGTTTAAGTGGCTTGCTCGGATGCCAGAACCAATTAACATCAGTTGTTAATTGCTGCGTGAGTTGGTGAACTGGTGGTCTCTGAATGACCAAAGTTTTAGAATAAGGGAATATTTAGTTCCTCTATCTAGTCTAGATGTTTGTATGGGGTTAGGCTTGGGTATAAGTGGTGGCGAGGTTAGAATTGAGGGTAATAACTTAGGTTTGGTATCAAATTTGTTTAACGGTAGCGATATTACCGTATGTGGTATTGTGGAGAAATTGAAAGACAAAAATATGAATAAGAAAATGTAGATGATTTTTGTATGCTTTATATATTGCTTGCATTTGCTATTTTTTTATTTTCATAAGACTTCTAGGACTGTTTGTACATATTTGTTTCATTTGTTAGATAATGTGGAGGACCTCAATGTTTATAATTGGGGAGGGGGGGGGGGGGCTTTCAATGTTAATTAGTAGTTTAGATAGAGGTTCTTACGTATTGCACCAGCAAAGGAATCTGCAATACCTATACTTGTGCGGATATGTGCCCTTGTTGCAGGTTAGTGTATCATTTTGGTTTCATTGGTAATGTGATTGCACTGTACATATTGTTGAAAATATTATATTATTCATGTAGTGTGTTGGTTTGCAATAGTTGTGGGCTCTTCAACATCAGGGATGGGCACGCTTAGTTCATTTCCACATTTTTTGGGATGACCTTCTTTGAGGATTAGGTCTTCCAAAATTGAAGCTGCTTTTTTATACAATGAGGTGTTTATCTGGTTCTTTACTTAATTTTGAAATGAAACTGTTTGGTTTGATGACAACTTTGTATTGGACATTGCAGATTGCATGGGAGTGGGATGTAACGGAGGAACAAGGGGGTTTGGATATAGTGTGGGAAACACTTGAGTCCATTCGTGGTGGAGGATCACCACAAAGTGAGGGTGGAAACATTCCGTCCTCACATGATTGGGACGGGCTGATGGCTCAACATCTTCAATGCAAAGAGAAAATTGATCTGAATTATGCTCGCATTGGGTCCATTGAAGAAGACATGCATCTTTCGAGAGACCAGATGTTCAATGCCTAGAGGGAGGAGCCTAGTACGGGTGAGGCGGGACCCAGTACGTGGGATGAGGGACCAAGCATGTTTCAGGAGGACTGGAGGATGGGTCAGGAGGAAGTATAATTTTGGGTGGGTGAGTAGGAACCTAGTAGGTGTGAGGAGGGACCTAGTATGGGTCAGGACAGATGTAAAGTAGGTCAGGAGGGACCCAATATGGGTCAGGATGGGCCACATTCTTGGATGGGTCAGGATGAACGCAATACAGGTCAGGATGATAACAATATGGGTCAAGGGGTCCATATATTTGGAATCCAACACCTACGGTGATTGGTGGGTACCTTGAATACAATGTAGAGAAGGGTACGAATGTACATAAAGAGGGACCATATTCCCAGACTCCATCACCGACTCCGCTATAGTCGTATGTGCATTATACTATACGCTTTCCCACTGTTGATTTCAAGAAGTTGTATAAGCTGGTGACCTCCAAAGGGCGTTGTAAGGGCTTAGTCAAGTTGTTTGATATAAAAAATATTTATTTTAATTAAATTTTGTGTTTTATAATTAAAATATGCTTATGTGAAGTTGTTGTTCTTTACATAAGGTGTTAATTGATATTAGTAGACAAATGCTCAATACGGCCAATTTAAGCTCCCTTAAACTAAGGGCTAAATTGGACATGGTAAGTAGTGAAGTTTATTTCAATAATTTGTATGTGGTTAGGTGTTTAAAATTATCTGTTGAACCTGTGTAGCTTATGTTGTTTGCAACAAGCATCCTGACGGTTGACGAGTTGAAGACGCTGGGAACTGTCAATAGAGTATTCTTCAATCCGTTTTTTGCGGTATGTTAAACAATTTATCAACTTGATGAGGTATATTTGTGGAAATAATGTCATTGTAATGATTTGTAGACCCAGATCTTTAAAGAGATAACTTTGGAAAAGTCAAAATGTAGAGCTTGGAATCATCAGGATTACAAAATATTTATGCCATGTGCTTTATTGGAGTTGGAGCTCATTTTGTTTTGTGAATTTGTAAGTTCGTTTGACATAATGTGTAAATGAGTTTTAGTTATTATTTTTCATAATTACTTAATGTTGTCTAAATTATAGGCATTCATTCCCGCAGCTCATGATGACCATTGGTGGTGTTATGTCCTTAAGCGTCGTACCAGAGAGCTAATGGTCATAGACTCCATTGGTGACCACAATGGATCGCGGGCGGAACTGGACAATGCAATGGTACTTGAACATGTATTTATTTTGTATTGTATAGACTTTGTGACTAAATTTAATGTTTGCAGGCAAATCGAATTCACCATCTATCATGCTTGTTAGAGGAAGGTGTCGAAGATCCCCCAATTTCAGTTATGAACGAGGATGTCCCACGTCAACCCAATTTGTGAGTTATCTGCTATGTTAAATATAGGAAAATATGTGTATTTTACTGTGGCATAACTATTCATGGTGTGTAGAGATGATTGTGGGTTGATTTTGGTTAAATGTATGGAAGTTTGGGATGGTGTGCCTCAGTTTGATAGGAATACCATGCCTCATTTGTCCTTGGTTAGTTTTTCATTTAATTAAAGTTTATACCTCTTTTCTGTTTGGAGTTTGGATTTTATTATTTTGCGTTGAGGGATGTTGGTTTTTTTGTTATTTTTGCAGAAAGAACTTCAAACATATCGAGAAGATCTTGTCTGCAAATGGTTCATCCACGATGATAATCTTCGTCGACAAAGAGTGTTGGAGGAATTTGGGCTTTTATAATATGTTATTTGATAATTCCCAATGAGTGATGAACATATGTTTCTATTTCGTAGACATGAATGAAGTTACATTTGTAAATTGGTATTAGAAGTTTGTGTTCAAATTCAGAAGTTCAACTTGTTGTACAAAGTTTGTTACAGACATAGAGGCAGAAATTGTAACCAACCTATGGTGTTAATATTTGCTATTTTTTTTAACTGAATTGATAACTTAAACTAAATGTGCATATTGTTTTCAAATTAATCACTTACCAATACATAAATGAAAAATCAACTTTCGAACGTTGGACATGTGAATTGGTCCCACTGGTTGTTGTGGTGGGTAGGTGCACTTATATTGAATGTCACGGTGCAAAACATGTAAGGAATTCCTGATTAGCGGATGTTTTGAGTGGTCAGAAAGTTTAACTGAGTTAAACACTTCTTTGCATACAGTTAAACATTTGGTGTGTTCACAGGTGGTCATGGCCCAGGATCGGTCCCATTGGTTGATGTGGTTGGTAGGTGCACTTCTATTTAGTGCCATGGTGCAAACATGTAAGGGATTTTCGTTAATTTGTATGAGGGAGCCATAGAATTGGCGGATGTTGTGGGTGGTCAGAAAGTTCAACTAAATTAACCACTTATTTGCACAGGGTTAAATACTTGGTCTTCGCATGGGTTTATAGTCTAGAGGACAGCGAGGCACACTTATTTTCATGGATTTACCTTGCTTACTGTCATATTTTACTGTCATGTTTCATGGGGCAAAAGATGTGAAAATATAAATGGAAGTTGACAAACCAAACTGGCATCGACTATTATTAACTAGTTCCAAATTTAAGTTACATTGGTTTCACAAAATATTATAGAACATAATAACATATATAAATGTCAAACTAATACTTGCAAGAACTACTAAATATTCCAGTTATTTGGTTCACATTGACTTGCAACCCCTCCCAATTCATCAAAAACGTCACCCGGTTATTGCACAACGGCGACAAAGTGATCCAAGGTTTGGCGTTTTGCTGGGCTCAGGTGAAAGTGTTCGTACAGATGATAAAAACTTTTGTCGCGACCGAAAAAAATTAATAAGTTTTCAAAATAGGAGAGTTGCCACCATAGTTTATCATGGAAAACTATGGAAAAACCGAAAAATGATAAAGCAAGTCTATGAAAATTGGATTTCGGATTCGAGTGTTGCTTTTGCTTCTGTTCAATATATAATGACTGAAGCTAATTTTGGTTGGTTAATCCGATCAGTTCATCGATGGTCGGCAAGTATGATGGTCTTAATGATGATTCTACACGTATTTCGTGTGTATCTT
>Ga0209700_103900_pt1 | contig 27816 bp, 14 predicted proteins | sample SiratroredBW_FD_187528 | JGI IMG/M metagenome (GOLD analysis project Ga0209700, IMG submission 187528) | Root nodule microbial communities of legume samples collected from California, USA - Siratro red BW (SPAdes) (version 2) | ecosystem: Host-associated > Plants > Roots > Nodule | place: USA... | reverse complement strand
CTTTTTTTTTTTCTTGTTGTTTTTTTTTTTTTTTTTCTCTTTTTCTTTAGCTGTCATTTCGCATAACAGTCAGGGAGGTAAATTAGTGGTAGAAAAATGGGATTCTATATGTGGGAGTGCTGCTCGATGGGAAGCACACAGAACGAGTCCCACGTTCCTTTTGGAATATTGGTGGATGGGACAGAAAGCTGAGGAACAGAAGATTTTAACAGTTAAAACAATTTCAAGAGACTTTATTCATTCAAAATATCACTGAGTAGGTTAATGATTAAAGGATGAGAGGCTAGTCCTTTCATCTTTTGGTAGTGCGAAAAATTATTTTAGGCCTCAACTTGGTCATGTGGGTTGTTCTTGAAGTGATGACACGTAAAATTCAAATGGGTTGGGAGATTTGACATTAACTTTCCTCTCAGAAATGAAAATTGATGTTAACTAAAAGGGATTAACAAGGTAAAAAAAGTAGTGGAATGTATGGCCACCCTGCTACCCTTTCTCTCTTTAAAATTATAGCAGTAGGTGTCCATTTGAACAAAGTACATAGAACATGCATGAGGGACATGCAAGCTTTGGTTCCTCGGTTTTCTGTTTACTATCCACAGACTTATTATTTTTCTTCTTTTTTCTGAACATTGCTTTATAAGTTACTATTCAATAGTTTTAAAGTTTATTGCTATTGTTTTCCACAAAAATGATTCTATTGTGTTTTTATCTGTTTGTACTAATAGTTTCTGATGGCATAAACCAATTTCCCATGTGCATACTCGTCAACTTCTGTGTGAGTTGAATATTATATTATATAAAACTATAAAATTTAACACTTTTTTCAGCCTTACATGAGTATCAGTTATAATAAAAAGTTGTTTTATAATTTTTAACTTTCTCTCCAGAAAAATATTAGTTTTACACCAATGTTTATATTATACTTCTATTTGACACTACATTTTGTTAATAAAATATGATATATAAATAAAATAATATTATATATTAGTATTAAATGGTATCAAAGATGAATAGTGGTGTAAAAATATCACCATCCTTCTCTTTATGTGTTTTATCGTGTATTTGTGTATGTTTTAGAAGATTTTCTTCTTATAATAGGATTGAAACACCCTTAAAGTATTTCTATTTATATCATTCTCTACTGTTCAATTTTTTATTTTTTGCAGCTTTACATTTATTAGTTCTGTGTGAATTGAATGTTATATTATATAAAACCATATTTAGGTTCTGCATCTTTTGCTAGAAGGAAAATATCAAGAGCGAAATTAATATTTTGTAACATCTAAGAATATTACAAATATTCAACAATCTTTTGCAGCTTTACATTACATGAGTATGAGTTATGATAAAAGTTGATATGGAGGATGTTTTATAATTTAACTTTTTCTTTATGTGTTTTCTCTTATAATTGTGTAAGTTTTTGAGAAATTTTCTTCTTGTAATAGGATTGGAATACTTCTAAAATGTTACTATTTATATCATTCTCTGTTGTTCAAAATTTTTTTACAGCTTTACATTTATTAGTCCTATGTGAATTGAATGTTATATTATATAAAACCATATTTGGGCTCCACATCTTTTACTGGAAGGAAAATATCAAGAACTAAAATTAATATTTTGTAACATCTGAAATATTATAAATATTCAACAATTTTTACATTACATGAATATGAGTTATGATGATAAAAGTTGAGATGGAGAGTATTTTATAATTTTTAACTTACTCTTGATGTGTTTTGTGATATTTATGTATGTTCTAGAGAATTTTTTTTTATAATAAAGTTGGAACATTCCTAAAATATTTCTATTTATATTATTATTTGTTGTTAAAAAAATATGAATATTAAGTTTAGCATGAGTAGAAAAAAAGGATAAAAAGAAGCGGAGAAAAACACGGATACATATGATAAATGATTTTATCAAGTTGGTTACGATTAAAGTTAGGATTAAATGAATAATATTAAACATTTTTTACTAATTAAGCTTGTTTTGTTTAATAGGCAGAATTATCCTTTCTACTCCACTTGTCTAATAGATCTTATATCTTGAATAAGAAAAAAGTGGTATGATTGAAAACGAAAGAGAGATGAAAGAAATGAAACCGATAAAACACTAAGTGTATATTTATATTTTTAAATAGACATATTGTAAATAGAAAAGTTTCCGAACTCACTATTTTAAAGATTACGTTCCTATGGTCTCTTTTTGTATAAACTGTGCACAGTTACCTTTTTGGATTAAATAATTCACGTTGCAACAGTATATTCAAACAGTTACTTGCTACAATCTATGGTAAATTAACACGTACACACAATACTTGGAAATCTAGCCATGTGTTAGCAATAGATCCTTCCAGAAGGCCCAATGGGTAAATGGGCTTAGGCCCATAGCCTACTTGCCTTAGGTAACTTGGATGCTCATTAGCCATTGAACAAGAATGAATTGACCTCACCCATTTATCTCATATTAATTATATTTTTAATTCATGTTTAGTTATTTAATATTTCATCCCACCAAAACAAATATTAATTTGAAACTACGCTAAGTACAAGGTTTAAAGATTGGGTGAATGGGACAAAGCAACACGTCTTACTACAGATTTAGCACATGAGGTACAATCACCAAAAAAACACAAACATATCACCAATACAATATTCATCCAGTCCAACGAAGGAAAATAGGTGCATTAACATAATTTATGACCTAATAGAAGGTAATTACTTCCTGCACCATCCCTTTTTGAACTTGTTTTCCTATAAAGGGGTGAAATGGCCGAATTTTATACTCAGTTATGTTATTTATTTATCTTTAATATAATATTAATCATATCAATTCTTAAAAAATAATTATTGAATTATTATATATATGTCTTGTATTTTAGAAAGGATGGGCAGTAGATTTATATAATGATGCCTCTATCACAACACAAAAAAGCAGGATTTCTCAATTTATTTTTATTATTTATGTACACTCTTATTAATTTAATTGTTAGATCCCAAATCAGCTATTATTAGTACCTTATCAGTGGAGAACTCTCTCATCGTCAAAATCTCCTACTTTGGCTTATAAAGCTTAAAGATTCTTCTTATCAACAACTCCAGAGACTTTCTAATTTCTAATTAAAATATTTGACATCATGCGACTCTTGTAAAAATTTCCTAAACCACATAGATTTATGGTTTTGCCAAAAAGCAAAACTATTTCTTTTCATTAAGATAGATACATCCTTATGAACAACAACTGCAAATCTCATATCAAAAAAATGCAATAAAAGAATGATGAGAAAGTGCATACAACCCTCGTAGCTATACAATAAAATTGTGATAACAATTTATGTATTGAACCTGTAGCCTTAAAAAAGATGGTAACACAACTATAATGACCTGAACCTCATCCATAAATAACATCACGTTGAGATCCAAGTCTTGTGTTATGATCTACAAACTCTAGTTCAAAGTATTAACATGTTCGTTCTTTAGGAGTTACTTGGACCAAGCTTAAAGTGATTGTCTCATTCCTTGTTTGAAGATCTTCACTACCTTTAAGAATAATTGTCTATTTTTTTTTTCCTTTTCAAAGGTCTTTCAATCATTGATTTCCAATCTGTAGGAGGCCTACTGAGCTCAATCTCATATCAATTTTTAGTCCATTACTTATGCAAAAAGAAAGAAAGAATGAAAAAAGAAATGTTACTTTGAAAAGCATAAATATGCATATTACCTTTGAACATTATTCTCTTATTGATCATGCTATTATAATTTACGGGATGAGAAAGATTTTAAATGAGCTCTGTATCCTCTTTAACATCTACCAATAAAAGATGCTCCACTCAAGACTTAAACTTTAAAGGAGTTTCTTGCCAATAAGAAGACAATCAAAGAGTATAATCCTAATGACACAACACATTTATTTAAATAGAAAACACAAAAATTTGAAAACACCAAAATTTTGATCTTTTAAGTAGAATGTGAGATTATCTAATTTTAAATGATTTAGTTATTTTGACGTTTAATTCTTTTAAAATTTTATCTAAATAATATATTTTATTATAAATTATTTAATTTTTTTTATAAAAGTAAATTATTCTCTTAAAATGTTCTGTTTCTTTAAAAGAGAGGAAAGTGAGTAAAAAGTACTTAATAGATTTATTTATTTATTTTTTACTTTGTACCAACCAAGTTTCACGTACAGTCCTTAATGGTGTTATGAATGAATACGCTGCACTCATTTCAGCCTCTAACATTGCTGCTATGCCAACTTCTAATACTTTATTTATTGTTTCATCTCAGATCTAATACTGAAGATGCTGTCATTCAACCTCACAATGACTTATTCAATCCGGTTCCTCCAATGCCACTATTCTCAATAATTTCGGCCTTTTTATTGCAGGACCAAATCTTCAATAAGTCAATCTGTTGACATTTGCAATCAAAATTAACAAGGTGCAATAAATATTAATTAAATACATTGAATATCCATAAATATTTTCATTTCTTAGTTTTCATCTATATTATCTTTTGAATTCGTTATATTTTCAAACGCTATTAATTTCTCTTCACTTTATCGAATTAACAACAAAATATGTCAACTTAGAAACATAAGTCAAACTTTTTTAAAAAATAATTGTTTACTTTTATTTCATTGTGAAACGGGATTGTTTTAAGTATCTGCAATGACAAGTCAATTCTCTATGACATCTCTATTTGATCTAGTTTTTTCTCTCTCGGATCCAAAATTACAGAAGTCGCTAAATCTCGAGTAACTTCTCTTACTTACTATACAACAAATTTAGGTATATTAATTGAAACATCTCTTGCATTTCTTTGATTTGTTAATCACTATTTTCTTAATGCCGACACTTTGTATACACAGATTATTAAACACAGTGTTTGGTCAAATCCCTATGATTGAGTTGAGATGTTTTGAGTGAAATTGATCCTTCCTTGTTTAGGAAAATTGACAAAGTCAAAAAAAGCTAAACCCAATATGCGTGACCTTCCCGAACACTTGCACTGGTGAATTGACTCCTATAGTAGTCAAACATAGCAGCTTGAAAGATATAATATAAAACATCGCATTATCATCCATTAAAGTCACAAACATATGAATATCCCAGTAACCATGGCTTCAAGCTTAAGCATAGTTTTGCTCATAGTTGTATCCTTCATCAGCACTGCACTCTCAGAGCTATGCAACCCACAAGACAAACAAGCCCTTCTGCAAATAAAGAAAGAGCTTGGCAACCCAACCGCTCTCTCTTCCTGGATTCCGACCACCGACTGCTGCAACAGTACCTGGGAAGGTGTTTTATGCGACACCGACACCCAAACATACCGCGTCAACAACCTCGACCTCTCCGACCTTAACCTCCCCAAACCCTACCCGATCCCTTCCTCCCTCGCCAACCTCCCTTACCTCAGTTTTCTCTACATTGGCCGCACCAACAACCTCGTCGGTCCAATCCCCGCCGCCATTGCTAAACTCACCCAGCTCCGTTATCTCTACATCACCCACACCAACGTCTCCGGCGCAATACCCGATTTCTTGTCGCAAATCAAAACCCTCGTCACCCTCGACTTCTCCTACAACACCCTCTCCGGCACCCTCCCTCCCTCCATCTCCTCTCTCCCCAACCTCGTCGGAATCACGTTCGACGGCAACAGAATCTCCGGCGCCATCCCCGACTCTTATGGCTCGTTTTCGGCGCTGTTTACGTCGATGACCATCTCCCGCAACCGCCTCACCGGGAGGATTCCGCCGACGTTTGCGAATCTGAACCTGGCGTTCGTTGACTTGTCTCGGAACATGCTGGAGGGTGACGCGTCGGTGCTGTTCGGGTCGGATAAGAACACCCAGAAGATACTTCTGGCGAAGAACTCGCTTGCTTTTGATCTGGGGAAAGTGGGGTTGTCAAAGAACTTGAACGGGTTGGATCTGAGGAACAACCGTATCTATGGGACGCTACCTCAGGGACTGACGCAGCTCAAGTTTCTGCACAGTTTGAACGTGAGCTTCAACAATCTGTGTGGTCAGATTCCTCAAGGTGGGAACTTGCAGAGATTTGACGCGTCTTCTTATGCCAACAACAAGTGCTTGTGTGGCTCTCCTCTTCCTGCCTGCACTTGACCATGAACGGGTTTCTATGAACATCAATAATATGATACAAGTGTAAAAGTAAAAAAAAAATATCATATAATAAAAAGACCTCTTGTATCACGATCCTTATAATGTTTACTTTAGTTTGTACTACTCTCTCCTTCTCTCAGGTAAATATAATTTTTAATACATTTTTACTAAAGACCTATTAGATACATCCTACTTATTTTATGCATTCATTTAACTATACTAAAATAGTTTAAAAACAATTATTTGGTGGAAACAATTTAAAAAAATTAATATTGCGTTATAATATAAAATATCAATTATTTTGAGATAAATTAAAAATACTAAAACTTCATATAATTTGTAACAGGATTTTTAGGAAGTTTTCTCTCGCTCCAATAATAAATTTATTACGCCGAACATTTTATTTTTAATATATTTGTTTAATATACTGTCAATATATCTAGAAAAGAAAAAAAAAAAATCATGGACAATGAATATATTTATACTATATATAATATTTAAACAAATACAACATCAAAGTACAAACTTCATAATAGAGTCATACATTGCACGAGTTAGTGTAAACCATATCTAGCTCTCTCACTCTTCTCCATGCATTTATTATTTATCTTATCTAACTCGAACAAATCACATCTAGATCATATAATAATTAAGATTAAGATTCGATAAGGGTCCACAACAAATAAAATTATAGATCAAAATACAATACATATTAGGATTTTGGAAAGATTGGAGTCATTCACGAATATTATTTAAACCATTGCTGCAATAAGTTTTGAACATCTGAATTGGCTGACTTTCTCTCTTGTGACACCTCTGACAGACCCTTGTATTGTTGGTTTTCTGAAGGCCAGCTTGCCTCTTTTGCTTCCGTATTAATTATTGTACCGTACTAATTAGCATCATTTAGAATTCCAGATTGCTTCTTTCATCATCATCACATGTGAATTGATATTTGTGTCACATGCTTAAAATTTGTAAGATCCACTTTTAGTAGCCTCATTCCTGTCAATTTTAAAAGATTGAATAGTTGAGTAAGTAAAGGAAATGTGAGAAATACAAGAATTACGGAAAAACAAGATAACAATGACGTACGGAAGCATTAGTTTCCATGGTTTAGGCTTCCAATATGGTATACATAACAAGTTGGAAAATGAAATAGAAAATGAATCGAGACATAAAATAGAAAAGAATATGTCATTTTTACAATGAATCTCAGAGAATAAGTGTGAAAGATTTAACATTTAAAAAAGTTTTTCATAATAAAAATCAAGGTAAGAATTGAGAATTCTTTACACTCTCAAAATTAAACTCATAAGAAAAAGCTTATTCAATCTTAGAAAAGTGATTTTTATTATAACAAGTGACTCTTTCATAGAAAGAATGTTATTAAAAAATGAATTTTCAGCCTAACTCAACTTTAAAAAATAAGACTATATATTTAAGGGGTGGTATAATAGGTTCAACAACCTTATTAGAATAAACTCTGATACCATATTATAAAGTGGACTTTAAGTCTAACTGAAACTTATAAAATCAACTTGTAAGGTGAGGTTTGCACTCACTTATAAACGATTGAAATTATCTCTTATCAATGTGGGATCTTCAACAAATGCCACAACCTAAGATGTGAAATAAAACACTTACATGTATTTTAGAATCCTAATTGTATTCATAAGACTAACTAACTAACTAATCATATTATTAACACTTTTTATCACACTTTAAGCACATGAGTTGTTTCTTGACGTAAGGAAGAGACATGAATTATTGAAACCCCAAAAAGTGTCATTTAAAAACTATGCAAAACTACATGGAGTTGGCTAGAGACATCCTTAAAATAAGAAGTTAACTGAAAAAGTTCCAACCAACAATATACTTGAATGTGGTATGTGAAAGTTTAGAAACTCTTCATTTGTTTACTCCTTATCTTAATTTTGTCAAACCATCTCAAATGTATCTTGAGTTGTAGAATACTCCAAAAGAATCAAGAAATATTATATGATTAAAAGATTTACAAAATTGATTTTTCTATTACTTTTTCTAATCTTCTACCTTGTTTTTGAGAATCTTTCTTGAAATCTTTTTCTTTATTCTTTTCTCTGCATTGATTCTTTCATTTATAATTAAAGTTCATTTTCCTGTTTGACTTGGTTCTTGGAGTCGATCTCAGAGCATATAAGGTTCTTCTCAACTTGTAAACACTTTTCTCTTTTCTTTGATTTGAAACTCTTCAAATAACTTTACATAATCTTTTACTCCAATAAACCATTTAGAAAAGTATATTTTACATCTAAATGATATCCTTTATATATGATTAAGGTATTCAACATTCTAATTGTATCAAAATGTGAAATTGGAGTAAATACTTTTGAAAAGTTCACTCTAAATAGTTGAGCATAGCCTTTTGCCACCAACATTGCCTTGTATTTATTTATAAAACCATCTAAATTAAGTTTTGTTCTATAAACTCATTCAACTCCCATAAGTTTGTTTTGTTATAAGGTATGTCCACTAGTTTGTAGGTGATAGTTTTTTTTTCAATAATTTCTAGCTCTTCCTTTAGAGAATTTATCCACTTGTCATCTTTCTTAGTTTCTCCAAATTATGTAGTTTTTCGGAAATTGCTTTCTTATGGGATCTTCTCAACTCCATTGTTGATTTTCTATAAACTTTATATCCATGCTCACAAGAACTTTTTTCATTGTTGTATCCAATGAAAACTTTGGGTTCAACCTTCTTATCATTTTTTCCCTTTTAACATGTAGAACATGAGATAAATAGGCATAACCAAAAACTATCATATTTTATAAATTTGGTTTGTACCAAAACTAAGCTTCAAATGAAGCTTTTTGTTCAAAACTTCAATTGGTAACCTATTCAACAAAAACACAACAATGTTTGCAGTCTTTGCCCATAACTTCTTTTGCAAATCTTTCTCATATAGCATACACCTTTCATAATGCTTCTATTTTTTCTCTCACCATTTAGTTGTAGACTTCAAATCACCAAAAGTTAATGTTGAATTTCACTCTCATACCTTATTATTTGCAACTTGTAACTACTTTGAGTCTTCACCAATCTTTTATGTTTACAAAGTAATACTAACAACCTCAATCTTGAATTTAAATAAATAAATCCAACAATATCTTATATAATCACCAACAAAAGTAATATAATGTTTATTTCTATGTAAAGACAATACTCTTTGAGGTTTCCAATATTAGTGTGAACCAATTGTTGCCTTTGAGACTAGGTGGTTCAAGGAAATAATTTTTTAACTAGCTTATCATATATGGGAAGTCACACATTCTATCAATTTTTTTCAAGCATCGAGACACGTTTCAGCAAGGAATGTTTCTGCATGTATAACAATATCACAAGAGTGAAATGTCAAAGTCTTTTATGTCATAAATCAACATTGCATAAAAAAGCTTTCGCTCTTCCTCTGTTAGATTTAGATTTAGAATGTAACTTTTAGATCTCATTTTCACCTTTAATACATCTTTGCATTTTAAATCTTTGATCAAATGCCAATTGTTTTCAAATGTGATTTTAAAACCCTTCTCCACAAGTTGTGCAACACTATGAAAATTTTAGTCAATGTCAGACACATATAAAACATCAAAGATATACTTCAAACTTGATGTAATAAGGATAAAGAAGAGCTTGCTAAAGATGGTGAAAAAGAAGAGAAAAATCAATATAAGAAGCATGACAAGAATAAATCAAGAAAATATTCCAAGGGATTCAAACGAGGAAGGCTCAAAGTAATGGAATTAGGGATAAAGAAACACTTAATTTAGTAAATATCTTAGATTATAGAATATTCTTTGATTTTCTTACAATATTCTACAATCCAAGAGATGCAAAAGGACACATGTTGGACAAATTTGGAAGATTAAAAGACATATGAAGAGATTCTAACCAACACATATAAGTTTCAAGTGCATCTTATGGTTGTAACTACTTCACTTGGTCTTTCCTTAATTTTAGGTGCCACATGTAACTCTTGGAGATTCTCCCATATGTTTCTCCTTAAATCAAAAAACTAACCTATGTGTCTTTTCTAATTTCAAGGAACTACCCATATGCATAGTTAGATTAGTAATTAGGTAAGTAAATGTTAAACATATGATTAGTTACAGTAATCATTAGCTTAAATAGTCTCATGGTCACACTTACGATTCACATGTGAGGTATCTTTTCATTTTCTTGGTTGTGGCATAATCCTACAAAGAGATAATTAATCCCTTTTTGTAAATAACTTTTGATTATTGGATGAAAATCTCTTTCGTGAGACATTTTTAAGAGTCTTGAAAGTGTTCTACACTTTGACTTTTACATATCTTGGAAAACATTTTTAAGTGGTGAATCCTATTTGCATTTATCCATTAGGAGTCTCTTTCAAATGTGACATATTCTTCATACTCTCTCCTTAATCTATTTTCTATTTTCTTTTGCAAATTGTTCTTATTTTCCATGTTGTTTTCTTGATTTGCAACTTTGAAACCCATGGAGTTCCATGCTTCTACCATATCTTTTTGTTCTTCCATGGTTCTTGAGTTATCCAATATTTTTTTAGTTGATTAACATCATCTCATCCTTCCAAGGATTATATCAAAACCTTTCATGCTTTCAATAGTAATGGTCTATTTTCCCTTGACTAAGATGAAATCACCATTTCAAATTTTTGATTTGGAAATGATGGTTTTGTCAATATTTTTAAAAATTGATTGTTGGTTATATTTCAGTCATTGTCTAATAACCATAAATCACTAGAAATATTGGTTGTTGCAACAAAGTGTTATTCATCTTTGTGTGCCTTCATAATCACCTTTTCCTCTTTCCATATAGACTTGCATATTTGTTCTACATGTTTCAATTCATCACTTTTTTACACTTGATATATGGCCTCCATCAACATTTTCTTTGATGATAATTTATCTTTTTGCAATATGGATAGGGAGAAAGTCTAACCTTACTTCTAAGTTGGAACCTTCTAGTGTTTTATTCTTCCATTTATTGTTCTTCTTGTTTTGGCCACCTCTTAAATTTTTTTCACATGAAAAACATTATGTACAACCTACTCTTATGTCGTTGTTTTTCTTTGCTCTCAGGTCTAAAAATATTTAGCAATTGCTCCAAGTGATGGTTGACAAGTCTTTTAAGTCCTCCAATGCTAATATCTTCCATTCATGCTTTTCTAGGTGTAGTAACCTAATTCTTTTTTAGTATTCATTCATTAAGAAAGTCTTTTCCCAAGAAGTTGCACTTTATTGTGATAGGTCTTCATTCCAAGGGACCAAACCTTCACATCTCGCTTAAGCACATGTAAACTCACATTATAAGCGAAATGTTACTCTCTCACTTAAATTATTGATCTTAGCACATTAAGTGAGACTTTATTTCTTTCTCTTACAACACCTTGTGTCCCACTTTAAGTCACGTGTTCTAGAAGTGTTGTAAGTTTTCCAATTTTTTCTAAGTACAAATTATCAAAACTGAATGCTATTTGAATTTTTCTTCCTAGTTTGAGGCTATTCCATCATTATATCAAGTGTCCAAAATAGTTTTCCTTACTTGTATGTTGTAGACCGAGACATACACAAAGGAAAACCAAAATAATAGAGATACAATATTAATATTAATTTTAAAATACTAACTTGATGGAGGGAGCAAAACGCGGTGGTGATGGTTTAGTGGCAATGGATAACGGGCAATAACTATAGCTTCAAGAACACCCGTGCCCCTTTAAACACAAATTGCAATTGTTAACATAAAAAGAAATTAAACAACCACCAATGTAAGAAATGCAAAATAAAGCAAATGTCACGAAGACAGTGAAAATAATAAAAATAAGTATAATGATGACTACCATTACAGTGAGACTCAACCAGTGAATAACAACATGAACCAGTAAATAATTTTAAAAATTATTTAAATTGGGTTATAAAACACGCATATTACATCAATTAATACTAAATAATAATATGTATAATAATCACTATATTACATTGATTTCCCTGACAACTATTGTAGTAAGTAGTTTGCTAAAATTTTCTTTTTAAATATATACCATTATATTGTTGTAACAACCGATATAATAAGTAAAACGTCTAATAATTTTTAAATTTTTAAAAAAAAAATCTTCCTATACCACTTTTTATTTTAGTTATTGACTACAACAATATTATATAAGGTATTTTACATCACTATAGTTTAATCGATATAATTTATCTTTTTCAACGTAATATCCTATTTTAGGATCCTATTTTATTGTAGTGAACTAAGATAAGGATGAATTGCATTCCACATGCAAATGGCTTAAAACTCAAGCATATCAATTCCAACATACAGGATGCATATCCCAATAATAATACATGTACGATTTTAAAATTTGCATTTCAGAATATAAAAAGTGCTTCGATAGAAGATATAGTAATATGACGGACAAATAACCTATTGGTCTGACAAGAAAAATAAGTGTCTGAACTTAAAAGGACATAAAAGGAATCCTATGGTAAAAAACAAAGGTACGTACATAAATTAAGGACAACAGCCCTTGAAAATATGTTTTAAAAGCAGAGCAATGACGCGCAGAAAGTCACATTATATACTCATACCTGTTTCCTGCTGATGAAGGGGATCATGTAAATAATAAAGGATATCAGAAGAACATACCCGAAATAGAAAAAAAAGGCTTTGTTGTAAATAATATCTCCACGAACCTTGATCTAGTTTTAATTATCCTACTTCTTTTAAACAAAGAAAAGTAGAATGTTGAAGATATCTTACAATATCTCTCGAAAGATGAAGTAGCTGGCAAAATTCTTCTTCAGGTAGGCCAACTTACACTAATAATGTATATATGTCAATGACAGAGAATAACTTTAAAAGTAAGACATTTTTATAACTTCAATTCAAATTTGGATAACAGTAAAAATAGTGTATGCTAATGTGAAGTACACCCCAAAAAAGAAAGAAATCATTAACTCCAGTAATCAATTGAGACAGGTACAATAGCTTGAATCAAATTACTAGCCGGTACCAAGCAAATAAAAAATATGGCAAATGTGACCAAAAACAACAATTCCATTCATAGTGAGAAGAAATCATCTACATTACTCTATTCAGCATGCAAGATTTGAATTATGTGGAACTTTCCCTTATTAAAAAATACTTGTTTTAAATATGTTAATGACTCCCAATCTGCAGTAAATATTAACAAAATGAAAAATCTGTATTACATAAAATTATCCAGTGCATGGTTAAAATCATGTGTCAAGAAAAGAAAGACCTGCTCAGTAACAAAAGAATAACTTTTTCTTTTTCTCTGTATCTCTCTTCCCTCCACACTTCTATATATGTCCCTTATACCCATCGACTTTTCACAGATCAAATCACACAGAATCGAAATCCCTGCGAACATGGCACGCTTAAGCATCCTCCTACTCATCACCATGGTGCTGGTCTTGAGAACTGCACTCTCGGAACTATGCAACCCACAAGACAAGCAAGCCCTTCTGCAGATCAAGAAAGAGCTTGGCAACCCAACCACCCTCTCCTCCTGGCTCCCAAACACCGACTGCTGCAGCCCCCAATGGAAAGGTGTCTCGTGCGACATCGACAACAAAACATACCGCGTCAACAGCCTCGACCTCTCCGACCTTAGCCTCCCCAAACCCTACCCTTTCCCTTCCTCCGTCACCAAACTCCCCTACCTCACATTTCTCTACATTGCCCGCATCAACAACCTCGTCGGTCCAATCCCCGCCTGCATCACCAACCTCACCAAACTCCATTATCTCTACATCACCCACACCAACGTCTCTGGTCAGATACCCCATTTCTTGTCCCAAATGAAAACCCTTTTAACCATTGACTTCGCCTACAACGCCCTCTCCGGCGCCCTCCCTCCCTCCCTCTCGTCTCTCCCCAACCTCCTCGGAATCTCCTTCGAGGGCAACCGCATCTCTGGCACCATCCCGGCCTCCTTCGGCTCCTTTCCGAAGCATTTCACGGTGCTGACACTCTCCCGCAACCGCCTCACCGGCAAGATTCCGGCCACGCTGGCTAAGCTGGACCTGGCGTTCGTGGACTTGTCAGAGAACATGCTGGAAGGAGATGCGTCGGTGCTGTTTGGGGCGAACAAAGAAAATTTGCAGAATATAAACCTGGCTAAGAACTCGCTGGCTTTTGATTTGGGAAAAATAAGGTTGTCGAAGTCGAAGGACTTGGTGGGGTTGGATCTTAGGAACAACCGTATCTATGGGACGCTTCCCAAGGATCTTACGTCTCTTAAGTATCTGAAGAGTTTGAATGTGAGCAACAATAATCTGTGTGGTGAGATTCCGAAAGGTGGGAACTTGCAGAGATTTGATGAATCTTCCTATGCTCATAACAAGTGTTTGTGCGGTTCTCCACTCCCTCCTTGCACTTAATCACTGAGCATACACAAAATAGGTATTATGTGTGTTTCTCCTGCATCTAACACGTGGTTTTTATGATGTAATTAATCCACGTTTAACCTATGTTTTTAATGTTAATAATAATACCTATTCTAATGTGATGCTCTCAGTATTTTCATTGATTTCATGCATGCCCTTTTAGTGGCTTTGAGTACGATCAACGCTGGTTCTTTTCCTTTTAATATTCATATTTAAAATTATATAATCAATATTATAATCCTGCGTTCCTTAGAAAAAATTTCTAATAGAATGTGTGACTATTTTAATGCTGTATGAGTTGTTAAAAATTGAAAAGAGTCATCAAATTTTAAGTAAACTCGTTGAAATAATATTTTCATTCGTAATCAACATTGTCATAATATATATACAGTATTATCATTTATTCCAATTAATATTGGTAATTGTATATAATTTAGTGGATTAATTTCGTTTGCAAAAAAATATATATTTTAAAAGAAAAAAAATCAAAATAGTTCTAAACCGTAAATTTATAGTCGTATAGAATCGAACTATGGCATGTCAAGCAATTGTGTAACTGCAGAGGATCCCTGTTAATAATTCAGCACAATTTTTTATTTTTATTATATTTAAAAGACATATTATAGTTTACAAAAATAAATAATATATATAACATTATTTCTTCAACAAATTTTAAAATGATAAAGAAAGTGATAAAAGAGTAATATAGAAAAAGAGATACACAAGTATTGTTGTATTAAATATTGTGTAAATTACTAGATATTAGGTATATAAATAACCCAATTTGATAGTACATGTAATGTAACTATTATTTAATTACAAATAGTTACATATAATAAATTTATTAATATTTATAACACCTAATCCACTAATAAAGTGTTTAGATACCTACCGGACTCCAATTTAACTTAATATTCCGTTATGTGTGTGTCATCCAAATGTCAACAACTCATTACTGACATATTTATCTTGTTTTATTTTTTTAACAGCGCTTAATCGTTTTCTTAAAAAAAAGTAACATATAATTAAAATCTTTAAAATAATATTGAAAAATTGAAAAATATTAAAATGAAATAGGTTATTAAACCTTAATTTGTCGTGAAATGTTACTATTCCCGAGGAAGCATTAAATTAGTAGTCCCGTGAAGCATAAAGACAAAAATGCAATCGCTACGGAAAAGGTGAAGAGACGAGACGGAAGGCAACTGACACTTCATACTAAATTAAACTCACTATTATTCAAGTGACAAAATTATATAATTTTTTTATATTTTTACTCTTATATATTTTTTTTAATTATTTGATAATATTAGTACAATGTATTTTTCGTTTAAATATTGAAATATATATAGGCAAAAGTTTTAAATCATTAAAATGGCCCTTGTAGAGGACTTTCACTTTTTGAAAAATTACTCCACAGTAAAAAATGAGTGATTATTTTTTCTTTTGCTAATATTAAAGATAATAAGATTTAAGCTTATGTAAATTAAATTTAAATTTATTAAAGGTTTTTTAATTGTTATTATTCTATATTTTTAAATTTGATATTAGTTTGGTCACATTTTACTTGATTAATTAAGATTTGATTAACATTGAAAAATATTTTTAAACTTGTAAGAAACTTTTAATTAGAATTAATTTTAGGAATAAATGGATTCTAATTAGAATCTTTGAAACTCTTGATTTATAATACTGATTTATTAGTTAATTTACAATGGATTGAAATTATAGTTAATAAATTTACATTCGCCTGTTTAAATAATTTGAATAATTTTTATCCCTTCATTTTATATTTTTTTTATTTTATTTAAAAGTGCATTTAATTTTGAATAAATTTACAATCAAACATTCTATAATTTGATTATTTCATTAGCTCTCTACAATCTAGTGTTTCAACTTTAAAATCCATTTTACTACATCTAAAAGTCAACATTCATTCTAGGTCGTTGAATTGTGTATTGACTAATAGTATTCCAAATTAACAAAAGTTGCTAACTCAGTTAGTTTTACTAACATGGCACATTATTCTTGGTCGTTCATCTATTTGGATCCATTTCGTTTAAGATTTAATTATGAGAGGTGGTGCTACATCCTCTAACACCAAACCAAACATTGGAAGGAGAAATAGAAGTTGCTAAAGTGATTTAAGGGCGTCAAGGCTAAGTGTTTGATTGGTCAGTTTGTTATTAGGGACTAAGATCCAACTCCCATAAACAAAAAGGAATCATGGGAGATACTTTTACACTTGCCCAGTACCCAAGGTGTTCATCTTACTCACATAAAATTAGTATTTTTATTTTGGTTTCAGGATGTTTAAAGAAACTATAAATATTTTGCTTGGGAATTAGAAATGAAGTGCACTCAAGTGGTTCATGAAGGGATGAATGTGGAAAATAATGTGATTGTGAAGCTTCAGAAGTTAATAGAGGAGCTCAGCTTTTTTAAATTAGGATATGTTTTGTTGTTTATGATGAGTCTGATTCTTATTTTGCGAGTTGATAACTTCTTTCCCTTTAGGTGTGATTCGAAACTTCAGCTATGCAGATGCTATCAATCTGAACTTTTTATTGCAACAACTCAGCCACCATAATCATTTATAAGTCCATATTGTTCTTCAAATCTTACTCAACTTGTAGTCTTCCCTTTAGTAACAAAAACTCATCTCATGAAGTCAAAAGCTTACGTATCTGTACGTGATGGTTGTACAAGTAGTTGCTATGTCAAACCCAAGTCCTCCTTGTTTGTTTATTTCTAAAATGTGGTTACTAACAAAATTTTCTGATTTGAAAGGATTTCTTCCACTCATTTTATGCACACAATCTACCATCCACACTCCTTTTATTTACAAATGGCCCTTGCCCTTGTCATTTCTTTTATCCATTTAATCTCTGTACTGTTTTGGATATAATCTTTCAATGTCTTCTTGAAAATGGTCAGTGTATCAAACTCCATTCTCAACAAGTATGAATTCTGATTCCGAAACATGTAGTCATGCACTAAGAAACTCATGCTAAACCCCAAACAAAACGCCATGAAGTGATAGCAAAGTCGTCTCTAATTGGTTCATAGTAGCATAGTGTTAGGCGGATCAACATGGTAAAAACACAAAAATTCACCTTTCCATAAATTTGGAATAGCTGACATATCTAAAAAAAATTGCATTCCGCATAAGAGCCTATTACAGTGGCTTGACTCAACAAATGAATGCCTACTATACATACAACATGGACCACCTCTCAATTGAAAGAAAAAAAAAATGTTTTAGGGCGAATAAGGCGAACATTCACATAATGGTTCTAGGTCTATTGGTTGATGTTTTGGATTTTGCACGGGGAGCCCTTTTAGGAGCGTCTGTAGTTAATGCATACATCTTCACAGCAAATAATTCTTCAGGGAATCCTTTCTGATCCTGATTGAACAAAATAGCTCACTCAGAAAACACAGTAAAAACAAAAAAGGGATAGGTGAAAACCAAAAAAGCATGTAGAAAGAGACTCCCAATAATATCTTACTCTCACAAGAAAAGTAACTGAATCTTATAGGACATAAAAGGAATCCTATGGTAAAACTTAAAAAGTGAAAAAAAACAAGGACATCACGTGGAAAGCTCTTTCTACATGCTTTTAGAAGCAGAACAAAACAATAGCGTGAAACACAAATGATGAAATCTAACTTTTCAGGAAATGACACCTACTCTACAACATTCTTTTTATTGGAAAATAACACTTGCTTCTCTAATCACAACAACACGCAGACCATATTTCTTTTTATAATTACCTAATTTACCTTTATTCTGTAAACATATAATCCACATTGAGAAAACAGCTCTTTGAAGTAGGTATCAGATCTTGTAACGCTTCGATCTTCATTGTCAAGCACAAATCCTGCGTGGAACAAAGCATGAAAAAACCATACAACGCAGGTATACATTAATTGATGACAGTTACGAAACTGAATTTGTAACATTACATCATTCAAGATGAGAAATAGGAGAGTGGAGTGAAATAAATTTATTACCCTTCTAACTTTTGTTGCTTACTTCATGGCTAATGAATATTTCATCGCATTCTTTTAGACTTCCCAATAGAATACAAAAAGTTTAATTGTAGAAATTACAGGGAATAGGTATAAAGGGAGGACATGGAATACTCGATGATAAATTCATATTCATATTGGTATGAAGGATGTGACAGGAGATTAAGCACTGACCTTTATTCATAATAAAACAGAAAATTCTTAATCCTGATTAAATAACAAAAACAAAACATGAAAAATAAAGAAATGTGGAGAATATTCTTGGGAGATCATGCAAGATATTCTAAACTGTTCGTAGGATATAATCACGATATTATGAGATTCCTCAATAGATATTCTAACAAAGTCCCTCAAAATAAGACTAAAACTAAAACTAGAAATAGGCGCATGTCTGGATATGAAAAATCATTAAAAGACATAAGTGACAGAGAGTAGCTTCAGTGTGAATGCGGAGACAATTGATTACCCAACACCACTCCAAACACCCTAAACAATATAAACTACCCACTAGTGTGTTAAAACTAAACTCATTTTCCTTATCTTTTTTTTTCAAAATGTTTATGGAGAAGTTTATCCAAGACCCTAAATACAGTCAAGTTTGATATATAGGTCTTAGAAAAGGTGTCTAAGCCAGTTTTATTAGTTTAATAAAATGCAGGAAATAAATCATTCAGTATCATTAGAAAGACAAAAATGCAGCAAAGAAGAAAGTACCAGATCTGGCAATATTCTCCTTCAGGACAAAAAATCCACCTGGTTTGAGGCCAACCTATAGTAATGTATAAGCCAATGCCATCAGACAGAGTACAAGTATGAAAGTGATAAAATTTATGACTTCAATTCAAGTGAGGGACAACAATAATGGCAGGCAAACACTGCATGCTTAGGCAAAAAATAGAAAGACAAATTAGTGACCCCACAAATTAGCGCATCACGAACATTATAATAGCTTCAATCCAACAAAACCATCATAAGGTTACAAATAAAATGAAACAGTATATGATTATGTATAACCAACAAACCAATGAAAGCACAAATCATCAATCTTTAATGGTGATAAATAAATTATATACAAGCTTTCTGATTATAAAATATTTCTGCGTAACCAAATTGCAAATAACAGGCACATTTTCTTCCAATAACCAGATCCGTTTAAATTTTTAGTGTAAGAGAAGATTATTTTTAATACTATAGAAGCAGAAAGAAATATTCCTTTAGAATGATTATCTGCATATATTATACATCATCTTAGAAATGGTGACTAATTTTTTACAATCTAATCTCATTCACTACAATTACACAGGACTTGTACTTAACGTTTGTAAATATATGACAAATGTGAACCAAAATGAACAATTTATCATTGCTGAGGAGAAATAATTAATAAACTACATTACATTACTCTATCATCTTTTGCATTCTAAAGAATTGGTAGATAAAGATGAAGCCTCGTGTAAATAGTTAATTATGTGGAACCTTCCCTGATACAAAATTACTAGTTTCATTTTTTTCCCTTAACTCCCAATTACAAATACCCTAATCTACAGAGAATATTAAACAAAGAATGGACGGCTTACCTTTGCTCTATTAAAAAATGAAACAAAATCTTCATCCGTAAGATGACCGATACACCATTGAATCCATATTACATCATATCTTCCAGCATCTGGTGTAAAATCCTAAAGCAAGGAAAACAAGAGGAGCTCAATAACATTACTGAAGAATAGACAAAAGGTGGTACTAAAATTATCAATGCCCAGGCAAAAGTATGAAAAGTGCTACAGATATCAAATTAACCTGAATGTTTCTACTAAAGACTATCATGAGTATGGTCACAAAATACGTAGTTACCAACTTATTTTAAGAGTAGAAAAGCAGACGAAGAGTAGGTACAGAGGCAACCATTGAATTTGTAGCATCATAAATACCACAGAAGGTCTGTTAGAGCATTTACAATAACATGTAGCTGCTTCAAGGCCTGCATCCTAACAAAGATAAATGCTACTTTCCAGATATTTATTTACTGATTAAATGTTCATGAAAAAAAAAAATTCTCACCAAATACTGCCTGTGAATCTTATGTTTTCCATGACAGCCAGAAAATAAGGAAAGAAATAACTAATGTTTAAAAGACAAAAACATGATATAAGTCCGTTTAAAAGTTTGAACTATCGAAGCAAGTTCCTAAAATTATAAGAAATACTAGTCTTCCTATTTTCAATAAAAAATTTATGATAAATGCCAGTTTCCAGGTACCTATATACTTGTTAGATGTGAGAGCTCATAAAAGAAAAATATACAATATTGCCTGTGAAAACTTACAATGTCCCATAACAGCCAAATAATATAAAACCATAGCCAGTGTAAAAAAACATAATATAGATGTTCAATCATAGGAACTTTGTTCATATTAGCTATTTTATCTATTTTACACATGTGACTTGTCAAATCCACCGCTAGTTCCCACCACAGAGGGACCTTTACTGCACCAGGTTGTACATCACAGTAATATGGAAAGTATCTAATCGAATGAAATAAATATGCTGTCATTTCATGGAGGTGAAGTACACACCTGAAGAGGAACACAGTAAAAGTTAACAGCTTTGTGCATTGTATTTGTCTGACATCCCTGAGCCAAAGTTTCACGTGCAGTCTCTAAGAAATGTGAAACTGGCTCCAGGAGATCAACCTGAAATTTATAACAAACAAGAAAATATAAGATGTTAATTAACTTAAAGTATCGCTAAAATATCAAAGCATGGTAGAATTCCAGATTGAAAACCCTAAAGAAAAAGAAAATTATAAACAAATAGAAGAGAGGCTAATGCTCATGAGGGACAAATCAATAATATATATACATAGATGAGGATTAGGGGCTTATAACAGAAGCTTAAGGAAAGAGAGAAAAAATCTCCCCTACGACTCTAGGTTACAAATAGACACAACACAAACAGCTTTTGCTCAGAAGATAATAAATTGAATCCGAGCACCTCTCCAAGATTTTTGTAAAAATGTTTGCAAGTTGATGCCAACAAACTCGGTGCAATTTTCTTTGAACAACTTTTCTCTAACAAAATAACAGTCAATTTCTATGTTTTGTCTTCTCGTGAAACACAAGGATGGAAGCAATATGAAGAATTGCTTGATTATCGTAATGCATCCTAATTGCGAAGGATATTATTACAGTTAACAATGCAAGGAGCCTGCATAAACTGATTGACAACACAACCTACAAAAGATAGGTCAAGCTTAATAATAGTGAGATAAATAAGTTTTCCCGCAATTCTTAGGTATCTCTCTAGATTTGAAAATGGTTCACTTTGTTCTACCAATAGTTTTTTATTTGAACCCATAGGACTATGCACGGGTCTACAATCAATCACTCATGTTTCTTTCAACATATCTAATCTAACACAAGTTTCCTTTGAGAAATCACAATACCTTCTCTTTTTTATCAAGTCACTTCAATGCCTAGGAAGTATTTAAGACACCTAAGATCTTTAGTTTGAAAGTATTTGCACAAATTTTGCTTTACCTAAGCAATTTTGGTAGCATCATATTATCAACATACACAATTAAATAAACACGATTTCCAGAACAAGAATGACAACAAAAAACTGATTAATTTACTTCATTACTTTTTAGTCCAAAGATTTAAACAATATCTAGAGATTGTTTGAGACCACAAAGAGACCATCTCAATTTACACACCAACCTAGACTCCCCCTACACACCAAAACTAGGAGGTTACTCCATGTAGATGTTCTCCTCCATATTACCTTAGAGGAAAACATTCTCAATATCCACTTAATAAATAGGCCAATGGCGAAGAGCTGCCATAGCAAAGAAGAGACGAAAATAATCAATTTTGCTACAAGAGAAAAAGTATGACTATAATCCAAACCATATATTTGAGTATATCATTTGGCCACCAATACGGATTTAAGGAGATCAACCTCACCTTTTGGCCCAACTTTAATTGTGTACACAAATCTACAACTAATTATCTTTCGCTCAAGTGGCAGAGGAACTAACTAAGTCCCACGTGTGATTATGTTCAAGCGCAACAATCATGTTCATTTTTTGGAATGGTAATAGAAGACTTAGAGGAAATAAATGAGAACTAGGAAGAGGATAACCAGTGATGGCTTAGAAACTTGTAAATAAGAAGAGGACTACAAGTAGAATGGGTACCTTTTCTAAGAGCAAGGGCCAACTGGAATCTTCATTATTAGCAGGCATGGTATTGAGTGACGATGGTAAAGGGATAAAGAGGACTCTATAATATTGGACCAATAATTCTAGTGGGTTTGAAGAAGGAAAGGATCCTATAGGGTTGGTTGACTTAAGGTATCATGAACCTTCTTCCAAAAGGATTTACATGTTTTGAATGTTCTTAGAGTCCTCAATATATTAGGTTCCACAGATTGCCACAACAAAGCACAAATTTGGAAGCTCAGCTTCTTCTATTGTTCAACACTTGATGATATTTCACTGCTGTTTTTCCAAGTGATCATGAAAACTTTGGCCAAGAAACCAAAGTTCAACATAAATAGACGAAGATAAACAATTTTTACCATTAAGTTTTTCCAAAGTAATTGTTGGCTACCCAAAAAGACGAGCAGGCAGGTCCAGCAGATAGACGTTCCATAACTCCAGCAAAAACCAAAAAAGAAACAAAGAAAAAGAGAGAAGCCCCTAGGGTTCAAGAGAACCCGTACATGAACATTGCTGGAAAGGTAAGGTGAGAGATGGATACGAACAGAAGAAGTTGACAATAGTCGCGGAGGCAACAAGATGGTGTTCATTAAGTTTTTCCAAAGTAATTGTTGGAGACCGAAAAGACAAGTAGCCAAGTCCAGCAAATAGATGTTCCATAGCTCCAACAGAAACCCAAATAACCAAAGAAAAAGAGAGAAGTCCCTAGGGTTCAATAGAACCTGTACATGAACAGTGTCAACAAGGTAAGGTGAGGGTTGGAACAGGGACAGAAGAAGCTGACAATACTGACGGAGGCAACAAGATGGCACTCCGGTGATGGGAAGGTCACGTGTGGGCTACATGAACCTGACTAAGCCATGCAAAGAAGTGGCGCCTGAGGGAGAATGTTCTAATACCAAGTAGAAAGAGTATATATGCGGAAAAGAGATTGAGTGATCTTAATTTAAATCTCCCTTCTGGTTCAAATTCATATATATAAGGATTAGTGGCTTACGACAGAAGCTTAAAGAAAGAGAAAGAAATACATCACAGCTTTTGCTCAGAATATAATATAAACTATTCTAACAATAACTATTCTATATATAAACTATTCTAAATATAAACTATTCTAAATAAAAGATAGATGCCATCTCCAACAAGCCATAAGAGAAAAGTTAGAGAGGAAAAAAAAGTAAAGCAAATAAAAGCCATTTATATCACAATTCAGAAACAAATGATAGAAAAAGGTAAATGTTGATGTTATGTCGTTAGTAAAAGCTAGGATAATGCACTGTTTAGATACTTGATAAGAATTTAAATGGGGCATGTTTTAAGTTAGTTTATCTTCATTGTTAGATCAACGGTATGACACTAAAATGCTCAACCTGAACAGAGCCAGAATAGTTATATAGCTTGACCTAAAAAGGTTAACATAACCTGTTTATAAGTTAGGTGTACATCGCTTGGTACAATCACATCCGGGTAGACTTATACCAAGCAGTACTTCCAAATATATGGAAATTGAGGTTTGTAAACTCTATGATTTAGTAAAAAAAAATATAGCTGTAGAATTCCCTACCAGCTGTTTGATCTAAACAGGGGTATGCAATAATTTAAAGTAGTGCCATCAAAGAGCAATGATATGGCAAAAAATCAGATTCAATCAAAAAATCATTTATATTTCTCTTTACACTAACATCAAATTAAATATAAAGGAGCATTACAGCATCACTATGCCACTAATTCTCCATTTGGTTTGTAGCCTCTTAAAAATGCAAACATTTAGTAACCTTTCAAATACAAGCATAACCCTAGCAAAGAACCCAAATACCGGCATTGTACAATGAAACAACATATGCTTCACTGACTTTTCATTGGAATTGTCACAGGCTCACCGCAGCAACAATTACTCAATATAAGCGTTTCTTAATTATGAACTACAGAAGACTGACTCGGAAGAAATAGATAAGGAAAGTAAATCTGACAAACCTCATTGAAGTATCGTATTAAAAGATTTTTGGTGACTCTGCCAATGCCAGAACCACAATCTGAAATTTAAGAGTTTGCTGATTAGATCATCCATGTCCAAAAATAAATACTAAATGCGATTAATCTTTCCCGACGAAAAAATCAAGTAAAACCTAAGCAGCAATCTCATTGGATTTAAAAATCTATGAAACAACATCACCAAGAATCCACTGGTTTTCACAAGTGAAGTTCAAAAACAAAGGGGCAAGAAAGTGTACCAAGCACAACAAGCGGTTGACGACTGCCATCAGCAGGAAATCTTTCGGATAGGAGAATCTTCAAGAACTCCTCACTGCAACTTATGTCCGGCTCATTCACATTTGCAAACCCTCCCAATACCCCATCCATAGTTGGATTAACACCCTGCTCTCACAAACAATCAAAAAAGCAAATTTTACAACAACACATTAATTACAACAAACCCCAGAAGATAAAATCCAATTTTTTTGAAATCCTTCCATTAAAAACAGAAACCCGTGTGAGAAACACAGAGACAGATATACCTCCCAGTAAGAGACGCCGTCGCGATACCACTGGGTCTTCTTGCTAGGGTCACCCGCGTGTTCCCTCCACATTTCGTCGGCGGTCTTGAATTCACGACCATAGGAATCTAAGCCAGTGGCGTCCATACAGTTGATTTTCCGGTTTGGGGAGAAAGAGAGAGAAGGAAAGTGCGAATGAGGAGCTGAAGCACTCAATTTCTGAGTGGGTGTGAGACTGCTAAACAGAGAATAAGAAGGAACCCAATGAGACAGCATAATCAAGACTCAAAAACAGGCCCAAATTTTCTTCTGCGTGGCACTGTTCTTCAGCATGAAAAATTAAATTAAATTAAAAATTAACAGAATTTAAGTATGTGAAAGTGAATGATGTAATAAAGATATTTGTATTACTCTAATATAAAGACCAGCGAGAAAGAGATTTGTGTCTCAAAAAAAATAGATTAATAACAATGGTGAATTGAAAAATAATGAATGATTATTGGGTATTTATTTTTATAATTTGGATAGTTTATTTTTATTTTATTTTTTTATTTTAAAATATAATTAAGAGTATTAAATATTTATTTTTATATTTTATTATAATTTTTCAAATTCTAAAAAACATAATTAAGGGTAGAATAGAAATATAAGATGTGTATACCATAAGAGAAACTTTATTTATATATTATTGTAGATAATTGATGTTTATATAATTATAATTTTTTACATTTTTAAATAGAAAATTGTAGTATTTAATAATTTTTATATTTATATGAAAGATCAAATTTAGATATAAGGAAGTGAAAGGTTATTTTAATATGTTAAAAGATTATTAGGAGCCTGAAATAGTGTATGGATTTTCTAATGATGAGATTCATTAGAAATTGTTTACACCTCCATCTCTAATACAGATATTTAAGTGCTAGTTAAGCTAACCAGGTACAATTATAGCACAATAAATGTACAGTATCACTTTAACAATGAATATAGTATAATCAAATATTCAAAACAGAATTCAGAACAATGAGAACACAGGTTCTATGAATTATTTCTGAAGAAAATGTCCACTGAATACTGATATGACTACTTAATTGGTTTGAATGTGTCCCTTAAATATTCTATGGTTTGCGGATGGCAAAACAAGGCTAGTTTTGTAGGCTCTTGCTACAGTGTTAAGTATCATGGCCAAGCTTGGCTTCTCACTGTTTGATTGGTCTATGCACATTAATCCTAGAGACAGTGCCTGCTTCACTTGATGAAAATTTGTTTCAGTTACTTCCATTCTCTCATCAATCATCTGCTGCAAATCTGCTTCACTAAGGTTTCTCATGTCCCTAATAAATCCAGCATCATCTCCATCAAACTCCTCTTGAACCTTCTTACTCAGTATCATCTCTAGCACAAATACTCCAAACCTATGTATCTCTACAAAATAAAAAGAAAACACAGATAACTTACAAGCCATAAAAGTAGAAAAAGGAAAAGGCATCACAAGGCAGGCTAATTGTGTATTGTTCTTACTTCTTTGATTGTTGCTGTGATCTCCAACTTTGAACCTTGAAATCAATGGTTCCATTTTGTCGGACAACAAAATACTACTTGTGTCGAGTTCATAGTCAATTTCAGGCCATTCCTTCTGCATATAACGCATGCATTCTACAACCCCCATTAACACTTTCAGTCTTTGATTCCATGGTGAATCTGACCCTGATAACCACATTTCAACATTCTCTTCACTAGTCCATTCTGTTATAATGGCCCTGAATTTTCTGCTCTTACACCACCCCAAAACTCTGACAAGGTTTTTGTGGTGTAACATAGACAGAACCTTGCATTCCTCAACAAATCTACGGTAACTATCCCTTGGTATATCATCCCAGTACAACTCAATCTTCACTTCAGTACCATCTCTCAAGATCCCTTTGTAGATGTGAACAACATCACTCATCCCCACCAAATACTCATTTGAAAAACCATCAGTTGCTGCCTTTAGAATTGCTGGTGTAAACCTCCTGTTGGGCTTTGTGGAGGCTTGATTTGAGTTAGGCCCAATTAGACAGTAACCCTAGTTTCTCCCTATAAATACACAACTTGTATTTGTAATCTTGAGCAATCACAAGTGAATAAAATTCTTCCTGTTGCACGTGGATTAGGGAAACCGAACCACGTTAAATCTTGTGTGTTGCCCGTGTTCCGTTCTTTCTTCTATTCCTTGCAGATTATTTGTGTGTGTTGTTTGTTTAAGACTCATCAATTGGTATCAGAGCTGGGTTCAACACGAGAACACAAATTGCAAGCAGAGCCACACAGCAGCAGAACCACCGCCGCTGCCGCCGCTGCAAATCTGAGTGCGCTGCAGAACCGCCGCCGCTGCAGAACCGCCGCCGCTGCAGAACCGCCGCCGCTGCAGAACCACCGCCGCTGCAGAACCACCGCCGCCGTTCAGTGCAGATCGGAGCCGCCGTTCAGTGCAGATCGGAGCCGCCGTTCAGTGC
>Ga0209700_103899_pt1 | contig 27827 bp, 21 predicted proteins | sample SiratroredBW_FD_187528 | JGI IMG/M metagenome (GOLD analysis project Ga0209700, IMG submission 187528) | Root nodule microbial communities of legume samples collected from California, USA - Siratro red BW (SPAdes) (version 2) | ecosystem: Host-associated > Plants > Roots > Nodule | place: USA... | reverse complement strand
AATAAAGTATGAAAGTTTGTGATTGAATGTTAAACTTAGTTTTATTCGACTTAAGAATTCATATTTGCATTTGTAAATCTAATCACTTCAATTCTTTTCACTCTTATAAGCTAAAAACATTATTTCGCTAGCTTACCCTTGTTTTTCTTGTTGTTTTGTGAACTGCGATGATTGTACTATGTACATGAGCAGGTGCAGATGCAGGTTTAGGAGCACCTTAAAGATGATATACTCTTAAATCGATCTCCTTTTGTCTTATATATATGTTTTTGTTGTGGTTAAAGACTCTGTGACCTTGAGATGGTTTTCCTTTTGTCATGTGAATAGTTATACATAACTCTGATGTATCTGAACACTTTTTTTAGTACTTTGAACCTTAAATGAATATTAATACTTGCTAACAGACAAAAGTTATAGAATTTTTGGATTGTTACACATATGATGAACTCAGTTTGATTTGTTGAAAAATATTAATAATGAAAATATTTGTCAACTAATAATCTTAAACTAATTTCAAATAATAAGATTAATTATCTTAAATGGATTTCAAATATCAAGATTATTTTAGTTTGTAGTACATAAATATTTAACCTTTTAGGTTTTACTTATTTATTTCCTTTGGAAAAGGGTTATAGTTATTTTCTTATATATACTTTAATATATATATATATATATATATATATATATATATATATATATATATATATATATATATATATATTATTGAAATTCATTTCCCAATCCTGAGGAAACATTGAGGGGCCTGTTTTAAATGCATTGTTGAAATATGAACATAAGCATTTGAAGAAAAAGGAATCCGTAGCTTTTGGTGTTGTAACAGCCACGTTCCAAATCTTTGAATAAGAACAACACCATTTCAAAATATAAGACTATTATTATTTGAAGTTATTTAAATATAAAGTTTAAATGTTTTCAAATAATTAAGTTTTATTGCAGAAAAGTATTTATTTTAAAATAAATTTATCAAAAAACATATAAAAGGTCAAATCTAATTAATTATAAAAATAACTCATCTTAAATGTTTATATATGTTTTTAGTTCTACAAATATATTTTCTTCTTTTATTCCCTTCGAAAATGTTTGTTAGTTTTAAATTCCTTACATTGTCATATAGTTAATTTTAACGTGAAAAGTATTAATTATTGAAATCAAAATAATAACAAATAATATTTTAAAGTAAGATAGTTAGTTTTTATAGGTAGGTAATTTAATTAAGTAATATATTTATTATTTAATGTAAATAAAACTAGTTTTTCTTTTTCACTTAATAAATTACTATTTAACATTGTATTTTTATTGAAAATAACTATTAATTAATTTTTATATATTAATTTAAAATTAAATAGAATATAACCTAGATGATCGAATAACACATATGTATTATATTCAAGTTTTTGAGAAATATAAATCAAAGCACCTAGATAGATGTTAAAATGTTTATTTATAAAAAACAATCAATACACTTTGTCATAATCAACATGGAGAATATTGTTAGGCTAGTTTAATTTCAGTCTAGTATTAATCTACTAGCACATAATGTTTATAAGATTGTCCATATATTTTGATTATAATAGATAACATTAAGTTTTTGATAAACTAATGATTTAATGTGTGTTAAAAATAGCAATAGGTGATTTTATAATCATGACTATCAATATAAGTGTCGACCAATGTCTGCTCTTTATAAGTAATTCAGATTATGAAATATAAAAAGTTTTAAGTTAAGACACATTGTTCAATATATACTAACTTATACAAGACACAAATATTCCCACATAATAGACTAATTTTTTTGAGAATGTATTATAAATTTGGTATTGTTGATATAAGAAAAGAATGTTTAGAGTATAATTTTTTTTATACATAGCAAATTGCGTGAAAAATAAAAAAATTCTCAACTAAAATTTACCAACCAATGATTAAGCTCTTAACACAAATAAAATATCAACATCAACCACTGACTACCTTAATTATGAAGCATATAAATAGAAGCACATTGCTTTGCAAAAAACAATTAACTCTCCTATGTAAAACCATACTATATAAAGAATTCATTTAAGTTTTTTTTTTTAAGTCTTAAATATATCTACTGACATAAGAAAGGTTGTGAATCATATTACTAAACCCTTCACTTTCTTGTAAAATTTTGTCACTCAATTTATATCCTCTCAAAAAGTTTTCTCTATATTGTAAATAATATTTTTTTTTATTATAACCATGAGTGATAATAATAAAATACTTGTGAAAATTTAAAGTGATTAATGAAAAAAATTACTTGTATGTTTTATTTCAGGGGAGATAAATAACCCTACTCTTCAAGTACATATAAATAATTTTTTTTGTTTATATTGTTATTATATTTAATATATTATAATACATTAAAATAATTTATTTACTTATTTTTAATTATTAAATATGTTCACCAATATAAAAGGTTAAAATTATAATATTATTAAAAGTAAATTTATAACTTGTTCAAAGACCATTTAATATTAAAGTAGACTTCGTGCATGTGAGACCTTAAAAAACCTATGTTCAAACTTTTTTTTATTTATTAAAGAAAAAAACATCAAACTTACTAAAAATTGGTTAAATCTCACCTATTTATATCTCATGATCAAAGAACTTCTACATCAGAAATAAATTCGTTCACACACGAAATTCTACAGCTCAAGAAATGTCCTTCTAAAGGAACTAACACTTGAATGTAACATGGCAACCACCACCTCTGAAGTGACTACAAATGAGTCAAGTGGAAGAAGCACGTTCTTTTACTAATTCACTAATTTGTCTTAATAATTTTCTTAGTCAAAAGATACCATTCAACACTCACCCATTTAAGTTTGACATACATACTCGAATTGAATACCAATTTTAAATGCTAAAATTCCACATTCCAATCGAAACAGATTGCAGAGTAAAAGTAAATCCTTAAGAAAGTGCAAGTTGAAGTTCATTGATTTAGATATTTTGGAATCGCGATTCAAATTTATCATCAAAGTACGACTAAAAGTAAAAGATAACTCAATTATCAGATTATCAAACACTTTTTTGGATTCTCATTCACAATACTAATTAAGTCCCTAAAGTAATAAGTAGTAATTTGTTTTTTTTTTTTTTCTGGAAGATGCTAGTTTATAATTGTATTATTAAATCTATTGACTCGCTACAAGTTATTGATTTAATTTTAAATATTGATTGAGAACTTGATATTTAGGTGAATATAATAATTATTTTTTATTATATATTACTAACAGCTGATATATTAACAACAGATACATGATAATTATCATTTAAAACATGTAAAAAAAAAACAAATGAGAGACTCTCAATAATTTGAGCCATTTAGACTTAAGAAATCTATAAATAAAAAGATATCCAAATTATAAGATATTATTACTTTAATTCAAATAATCCTAACTAACTTTAATATCGAAATAGCATAGAAGTTGAAGCTAACTTAAGACCCCTGAATAAAGCTAGACTAACATGCCATGCAGTAAAAAAAGTAATATAAAAAAACTTAAATAATTATTAAATTATAAGTAATTCGTAAATTTAGACTATTTTTAAATTATATTAAAAAATCCCGTATAATGCTCAATTTTTATTTTATTTAACTACTCTATAGTTTGATTTTACCATAAAAGATTTAACGTCGTAATTATTTTCCTCATTCTTATCTTTAATGTGTTGGTCAATTATATGTTTTCTCTATAGTATCTTCTAATATAAGAGACAAAGTAAATTCACAAACAAAATTGAAGAGATGGAAAAGAGAAGATTGGAAAGGAAAAACCTAATAACAGTTACATGTTCAGAAAGATACTTAAATAAAAAATAAACATTTAATATAACAATTTTTTTTAAAAGTAGAAATTCAATTAAAAATACTAAAAATTTAAAATTCAATTAAGCTTTTATTTTTGAAAAAATACAATATAAATATAAAAATTAAATTAGTGTGTGAAAATCCAGAAAGGCAATATCCTAAATTTCCAGGTGGAATAATACAAAACATTGATTATTACGAACTTATGATATTTTTAGATCAACAAGACAATATTGATTCTAATGACGAACAAATATATAATGAATATCTTCTACGGTTTATTTGTGAATGGTTGGATTTATTGTTACATAAATATATTTGTATTTCTTCATATTGAGACTTTTCAAAAGCTTAAACTAAGATTTAGGAGAAATCAAAATTTGAAGGCTTGATGGTAAAGAATTCTCTTGTGTGGAGACTAAAGTAAATACTTCACAAATAACCCCAATTATGTAGGTTTGTTGAGGAAAAAAAAAATGAAAGACAAAAGGGTTCTTTAATGTGATAGATTGGTTTTCTCTTGATGTGTTGATATTGTTGGGTGTGGGTCTAGGCATTTGATTTGTCAAACCTATAATTTTATTTACTTTTCATCTAGCACCTCAAAATGTTTTGCTATCAACAAGCACTAAGCAAAATTGAAACACATTTTATCTCAACACAAGCGTGATGAAATCTACCCAAACCACACATCTTTGGAATATTCTTAACTTTATATCATTCTCTTCAAATCACGTTTGCCAAAACTAGACACGACAAGCCAATTTTGACGAGGAACTAATCCTCCCTTCAGTTGATTGTGGTGAAAAAATTACTCGGTATAAGTAAATAGGTAAAAGCTGTAGTTTAAAAAAATAGTAAAATACAATTTTAGTTTTTTAAGTGTTTGTATGTGTTTTTGGATTTTAGTTAAAACATCCAAATAAACTTTGATACGTGTTTTTTTTTTTTTAAAAAAAATTCAATTACAAATAAAATTCACCGCAAATTCCAGTTGATTTAAAACCAAAATAAGTTAGTTTTTATTCATGTCAACTTACTTTTTTTAACTAACACATTATAAGATTTTTTTCAAAATTATAAACCAAAAATTATCCATGGATATATACATTCGTAAAATATTATTATTAACGAATTTTGACGACATATTAATTTGCAGTAGATGTACTGATAGATTTAATTAGTAAGTAATTATGATAGATAATTTAATAGTTAATTTATTCGATAAATTTTATCTATCAATAAATTAATCATCAAATTATTTATTAATAAATTGACTATCAAATTATTTATTTGTGTTTATCAACAAATTAAATACATTTCTAAAATTCATTTCTAAGAATAATAATAATAATAATAAAAATAGTAATAATATAAATAATAATAATAATATTTTCACAATCAATCATTTGCCATCTTTTTACCAATTTACTTTTTAACCTGAAAGGACATCCATATTTCATACTTTCAAATGTTTTTGAGTCCTTATTGTATGATTTGTATTTACTACATTTTTTTTACAACTTAACAATACTTATCTTCCTTATTTATTACTCATTTGTTATATCTATCATTAATATCACAATAAAAAAAAAAAAACACCTCTTACCCATTCAAATAAGTCATCCTATATAATAAACATCTATAATAACATAACACAATATTACTATATCTTATAAATTTTCAGTATGAAAAATAACTATACAATAGTTAATGAACGCTTCATTAACATTCTAATGACAAAATTATTATGCATTGCATTAAATACAGAACATAATCTATATCAACATTGTTTATATTTAAAACATGTCAACTTCTTATGAGATCTTCGTATAAAAGTCTTTATCCATAATAAATCTAATAAAATAAAATTTAAAGTATAAAAGGACTAATATACAAACTTATAGAAAATCAAATCTCAAAGAAAACATTTACTTTCAAAAACACCTAATCCAGAATGTGAAATATATATTTCAAATTTGAATTTTAAAAATACTTTATTTACTTTCCAAAATGGTTAATCTAAAATACATATTTCGATTTTATGGATTAAGTGTTTCAGAAAACAAATAAATGTTTCAGAACTAATTTAAAATATATATTTCACATTTTAGATTGCATATTTTAAAAAGCATCGCCTGGTCTGAAATACATATTTCACATTTTAGATTCGACACATCCATAAAACATATAATATATTTCGGTCTTTTGAAGTAGTGTAGGATCAAGTGTTATAAAAAACTTGTTTCAAAAAGTTTTTAGAATAGATAATCTAGAATCATGATCTCTCTATTCCGAAATACTCTTTAGAAAGTAAAAATTATTGGATTATCCAATCCAAAATGTTTATTTTTGGATGGGACGAAAACTTATTAGAATTTATTTTAAATCATTAAAAAAAACCCTCAGACAATCATTAAAATAAAATAAAAAGTTCATTTTAAATCACCACTAAACATATTGGAATCTTTAAGCTTATAGTAATGGAACAAGAACAATGAAGTGAAAAATAATACACCCAGAAGCAATAAAATCGAGAGGAGTAGGAGACACATTAAAATAAACCATAAAGAATAAAATATCATTTAAAGATGTTTGAGGTGCAGATAGTAATAATAGGTGCAAGAAGAAAAAAAAAACCAACTTAGACATCCTGTCTCATGAGATCATGCGTCACACGTGCCGACTGTTAATACTTCACAGTGCATGGGATCCACCACCTTCTAATATCAGCCGTACACTTGTCCATCGACACTATCAACGGTTGAGATGCAGAATCCTAAAGTTTGTCGATCTACAATTTCTAAGCTGTATATTAATCAATACTCCGTACGGAAGCTTCCTACGCCCGAACCTCTCCTCAGCTTCGGCTTGTTAACGAGCCTCAGCTTCGGAACTTCGTTCATTCAAACTCTTTCATCTTTCACCATAACTCACAGTTGAAAAGCTTGTTGGAACCAGTTCATAGTTCAAACTCGTTTACTCCTGACTGTCACTGCGTTACGAACCCTAATTCCCTCTCTCTTCTCTTCTCTTCGCTTTCGATCTTTCTCTCCGCGCGATTCAGTGACAGCAATTGCGGAATTCACGTGATTTCTATGAGTCTCCGCTTCCTTCAATCTGACACGACTGTTCACGGTTCGCGGTTTCCGAAATTGAGCGCAATTCGTCGTCGGTGGTGATCCTTGGTGCATGCAGTCTCGGATTGGTAATGTACGAGTTTGATCCATCTATTTGCTGCGTTTTGAGGTCGGTTTCTCGCGATTCACGTGCATTCTGTTGTTCTTAGATTTTTGTGATTCAGTTAATTTTATTTTTGCTTGCTTTGAGACTGTGTTGATTTTTTTTTGTTTGATATCTTGTCAACTTTGCAGGTAAATTTTGCTTCTGAACGGGAAATCATGGCGCAGAGTAATTGGGAAGCAGATAAGATGTGAGTGAAGTAGTTTATGTTTGATAGAGGCAATGGAGTTCATTGATCCGTGTAATTGATTGCATTTAATGGCTATTGTTGTTTACTTTGAGTTCTTACTGTTTATATCGTGGTTCTTTCTGTTTATGCTGCTAGGCTTGATGTTTATATTTATGATTATTTGGTGAAGAAGAAGTTGCATAACACTGCTAAAGCATTCATGACAGAAGGGAAGGTTTCTCCTGATCCTGTTGGTAAGAGCTAATTGATGTGGTAGTTTAATGCTTTTAATACTTTTATTCTTTGTTTAGTTATTTTTATTAAATAATTAGTTGCCACAACCTCTACTTGTGACGTTTTTGGATATCCTGATTCCTACAGTTGCGTACAGTACTCGCATACATCTCCTGGGTGGATGTTTTTAGGGTAGTTGTACAGCAATTGATTATAGCTAACACTTTGCAATTGCAGCAATTGATGCTCCTGGAGGTTTTCTTTTTGAGTGGTGGTCTGTTTTCTGGGATATTTTTATTGCACGGACAAATGAGAAACATTCAGAGACCGCTGCAGCATATTTGGAGGTACCTCCTTTTCTTTCTCTAGTTTTGAAGATAAAATCATTCATGAGCTTCACCCAATTGGTGGTTTATTGATAATATTCACAACAGTTAAGAGTAATTTCTTTCCCTTTGTTGATGACTTGCAGGCACAACAGAATAAAGTGAAAGAACAACAGCAATTGCAAATGCAGCAGTTGCAATTAATTCGTCAAGCTCAACTTCAAAGAAGGGATTCTAATCATCCTCCCCTTGGAGGCCCGGTAAATGCTATCACTACAGAAGGAGTGCTTGGGCAATCTACTGCAAGCGCTTTGGCTGCAAAAATGTATGAGGAGCGGATGAAGCATTCTAACCCTATGGATACAGAGACATCCCAACCACTTTTAGATGCTAGAATGGCCCTTTTGAAATCAACAAATCATCCTGGGTAATATTATTGGTATTTTTATTTAACTTGAAAAGTAATTGTCTTGTATATGCTTACTAATTTTGTGCCTTTTCCCGTAACAGTCAGATGGTTCAAGGAAATTCAGGAAGTGTGACTGCAGCTTTGCAGCAAATCCAGGCTCGAACTCAACAAACCCCTGTATGTGCTTCTACTGCCTAGTGTTCATCTAAATTCTTTTTCCTTCTTTCCTTCCTTTCTTCTCTCTATAGATTACAATGCTGAATTCCATTTTATTCCCCAGCAGGATATCAAAGGTGAAGTCAACATGGGTGCCATGCAGAGATCCTTGCCTATGGACCCTTCATCAATTTACGGGCAGGGAGGAATGCAGTCAAAGCCTGGCATTGGAAATGCAGGTGTAGAATCAGTATAAGAGAAAATCAATTTAAAGATGGAATGAAATTAAAATAAACTTGAATTTCCGCCATTTATATAATGTAAAATAGGCAACAAAACTTGGTTACTATTATTGCTAAAGTCTCTAATTAATTTGAAGACTCTTACTAGTTCGTTAGTCTAGGTAGAGAAAATCATATAACTCGTTGTGAATCTCTATTTGTATAAACTCCGGTGAACTTGTTAAATTGATGTAAAATTACCTAAACTCTAGGGTCAAGAAGGGAGTTATTGAGTTTCAAATGAAATGTAATTTTTGTCCGGAAATTACCCCACATTTGCTCATGCTTGGTTTTTATACTCATCTAAATGTAACATTTTACGAGGGCTCAAATGATTTGAAGAAATTAATGTTTTTTCAAAATCTTTTCACTTTTTAGGAACTTAGTTTTTGTGAATTTATGTATGAGTTGGTCATTTATCTAGTTTGAATTACTTAGTACTAATGTACGATCACACCTTATTATCGTGATTTGCTACTTCGCCCTATGGAAGTTGAAATTTTTGAATTATTGTTGTATTAAGAATATTATGTTATGCCTGTATGTTATTAATAAATTTTTTTAATATTATTTTTTATGAGGTTAACTTGTAACCTAGTGAGTTTATGATCGAGTCTATGGAAGCTTTACGAACTTACCCAAACTTTTATGCTTTTCAAAACCTTGTATGATACTTTAGGAGGTTTATAATGCTTTTCACTATTTTGGGGTTTCTGCACTGGCTCATTTTTCATAAAGGTTTTGAAGATCATTTTCTTATATAATGTTTTATGAGGTTCACATAATTACTGTGCATTTTCTTTGGCTAAATCATATTGCTTGGTTTCAGTATTCTCTTTCTTCTCCCATTTCAGGATTAAATGCTGGAGTAACTAGTCTCACATTAAAAGGATGGCCTTTAACTGTAAGTTCTGCTATGAGCCTTTAATTCACTTTTTGTTTAGATATCTAGCATCATTTCTGATCCAATTTAAATAAATTGTAATATGATCTAGGGCATTGATCAAATCCGTCCTGGTTTTGGAGCACCAGTTCAGAAGCCTCTCCTTCAGAGTGCAAATCAATTTCAGCTTTTACCTCAACAACAGCAACAACAGCTCCTTGCACAGGTACAGGCACAAGGAAATATTAGCAATTCACCAGTTTATGGAGATATGGATCCACAACGATTAAGGGGATTAACAAGGGGAAGTTTGAATGCTAAAGATGGTCAATCAATTGCAAATGATGGATCTATAGGCTCTCCAATGCAATCTACTTCATCGAAGGTAACATTTATTTTACATTCATGACCTCATGTTTCAAGAATGTGATAAACCTAGAACAATTTCATCATTTAAATCAAAGTTTTCTTTATGGTAATGTTGTCTAGAGCATTTTTGTGTTTATGGATGATCTGTAGGTTGTCTTCATATTACAACTATCTGTGCAATTGATTAGATTATGGTACTTTTTAATGAGAATGTCTTTTCTACTAAAGAATGAAACTTGTCATTCTTGATGTTATAAGATGTCTGAACATGTTAAGAGACTTCCTAGAAATTAGGAATAAGTTAATTATCCTTTTATTTATCCTAGAAAAAAGTAGAAATAAGTTACCTATCTTTTTATTTATCTTTATCAAGAAAAATAGGAATAAGTTAGCTATCCTTTTATTTCTGTCTATTCGTCTTCTTTATAATCTTTCCTTATCTTTAGGAAAAGAGGTTAATTAGAGGATGTTATGAGACAGGCTCATGCTATTTATAAATAGGAGAAAACTTGGGCAGGGGGTGGGGGGGATTCCGATTAGTAATTATTGTGGGAGTAAAGCAGTGGCTCTGTTGTAAAAGGGGGAAGCCTTTGGAGGATTATCTCCTATTTTAGTTAATAAAATTGTTGTTCCTTCTTTTGATTTTTGGATTCCTAGCAAAGCACAATTATTAAAGTACAAGTTTGGTGGAGAATGTCATGTAAGACCATAAAGTTTTGAAATAGTTAGGAAAATATTAAAAAGAATTATAATGGTCTAAAGGCAAATGGGAACAAAAAATTGATTTATTTAATGGTAAAAGGATAGAAAAATAGAAAACAACCTAGCTTGATTTTTCATAAAAAAAACCAAGTGCGAGAATAGTCATTAATAAAGGTAGACACGGTACCAATTGGGCTCCAAACATCACATAATGAACTAAAATTAAAGGAGGTGCTATTTAACTAATACAACTTTTAAAAAAATCTACAAACATATTTTCTTAATTGACATGACTCACAAGACAAACTAGATAATTTGGAAAAACCCAACACCATTTGCTATAACTTTTGAAAGCTAAGGTGACCCAATTGAGAATGAATAAAAAGAGTGGAGTCCATTAAGCCAGTAAAAGCAGGGGTTTGAAGGTGATGTAGCCCATGGGACTATTATATGACAACGGAGAGTGGCAGACGGATGTGGACAGTGACCGAATGACAATGTTGTGCTGGACAGAGACAGGTAGAGCTGATCAACCCGCTTTGATACCAACTTGAGAATACAAAGAGTAGAGAATGAATTTGGGAGAATGAGTTTTCCTCTCTTAGGATTTCATATTTATAATAACTTTAGATACAATGTATGAGAAGGAAGAGAAGAGAATATGAAAAGATATATCTAGGAACTAGGTAGAACACAAAACGCATAGTAACTTTACAATAAATTCTATTTAAGGCTATTTATTTTAACAATAGTTATGTAATGTGTCATGACACAGATTTGATTGAAACAATTTGTTGCACTTACTACTCTGGAGTGACAAATTGTAGAACAGTTCATAGTTCCTGTCTTGTTGATATACTTTAGCCATGAGAAATGTATTTTCTGCTATAGGTACCCATAAATATTTTAGCTTGTTACTCTGCCTTAATAGAAAATTTTGTTTATAGAAGTTTGATACAAGAATCCATTTTGGCTTTAGAACAGACATTTCATTTCTTCTCTTTGTTAATACGATTATTTTGTCTTTCTTATGCAGATCAACATGCCACAGATCCAACAATCCACCTCCCAGCAACAACAGGATCCTTTGCATCCACAACAATTGATGCAGGTTTTATTTTTGTGCTTCAGATGATATCAGTATATCTACTTTTACTTTTTTTGCTTTACCAAAGTTATATAAGCTAGCAGTTTCTATTTGAATGCTTTTCTCTTGCATGTGATAACGATTGCCAACCATTTTTTAGAATAACCGGAAAAGGAAGGGGCCTACATCTTCAGGACCTGCAAACAGTACTGGAACAGGAAATACACTTGGCCCTTCTAATTCTCAGCCGTCAACTCCATCGACTCATACTCCTGGGGATGGAGTTGCTATGGCCGGTAACTTGCAGAATGTTGCTGGTGTATCCAAAGGTTTGATGATGTATGGTACTGATGGAGCGGGTGGTCTTGCATCTTCCACAAATCAACTGGTAAATCAGACTGATAATTTTATAACTTTTATTACTTCAAGAGCATGAATCTACTTCTCTTGTTGCTTCCGAATTAAACAATTGTTTTAAGAAAACAATATAGCATTATTTTACTATTAATTGTTAAGTACCCTTATGAGACTGTTATAATTATAGAAATAATGAGCTATTTAATAAGGAATGTCTAGATTATATATGTATTACTAGGAACATTTTTATTTATTCCCATATCATATCTTTATCATTGGAGAATATCAAATCTCCTCTCTATTGTATTAATTCCTTTTTCCCAATATAAATAAAGGCACATGTGCTGTCTCGGAACAAATGGTTGTTTTTTCTCTTCTGGACAGTTTAACATGTATCTAGAGTCTTTTTCAAAATCTAGTTGGCTTGATAGACCTACTGTATTTGGAGGACTTTTTTTCCTGTGAACCTCTTCCAGAGTTGCTTTTACTGTTTTCGCGTTGCTTTTGGTGTGTTTTGTGACAACCACCTTTTTCTTTGGCGAGTTTTCCTTGGTTGTTTCTTCTATCATTTTCCAGAGAAAAAAGTTTCTTTCAACACCGGATGAACCACTATAACAGATTATCTCATATTTTCTAACCATATTGTTAGTATTGAGAAGTTTGATGCCTTTAACTATTCTACTTGGTCTTCCGAAATCGGGTTATGGATAAAGTGGGTTGGGCTACAAATCCCATCCCATCTCTTAACACTCCTAGCTCCATGTCGTTTGGGGGTCCTGTGTTCTTATCTTGGGCGACTTCGTGCTACCTTACTTGATTATAATGAGGTCCTTTTACCATATGTAGATGTGAACAAGGAACTTGAGAACTGCAGTATGTTCTTTATGACCTTGGGTTGCCACATGAGTACGCTACTGCCGATGATCAAATTTTGAAAGAAAAAAACTGCTTCTTGAAATTAGGAAAGGAAATAAACTGTCAAATGCAGGAGAAAACTTGGTCAACGGTGAAGAGAAAAGAGAAGAGGAGGACATTGACAATAATGGATCTAATCAGGACGAGGAAGAACAACTTCACCCTTGGATAAAAGGGGTGGAGGTACCCACATTTGATGGGAGTGATCCACAAGGATGGATAGTGGGGGTTGAAATTTTTTTTGAGGTACATAGCATCAAAAGGGTCAGAAAAATTACAAATAATAGCCTTAATTGGTGTGGAAGGAAACACCGACCATTGGTTCAAATTCTAGCGACAAAATTCTAAGAACCCTTCTTGGTAAGATCTTGCAACAACATTGTTTTGAAGATTTGGAGGTAGTGGGCAAAGCATATTTTTCGACAGATTGGTTGCAGTAAGATAGACTGGGAGTGTAGAAGATTTCATCCAAGAATTTGAAATCCTAGTGTTTCCAGCAAATCAAACATCGAAAGATCAATTAATGGGGTATCTTTTTCAGGGCTACGTCCGAATATACAAAATTAGATTGATTTGAGCCATGGGAATTGCATGAGACGTGGAGGACATAAAGGATACACAACATGAGTGGACCTTCCCGTCGAGAACCTAATTTAGGATTCTGCTATTAAGGTGAAAGAGGAATTGTGCCTCAAATGAACCCTTAAAGAAGCCCGCTCCAATGGGCTCGATCGAATGTGGCAAGGGGGTGGGAGATCGTTCCTCGGATCATCAGTCGCCAAGCTTGGTTCGGGTTAGATGGGGACAAGGATTAGAGAAACCAGGAATCTTTCATATCCTAAACACGTCAAGAGAAGGGATGCAAATCTTTGTTATCGTGTGTCGGAGCTTTTGGTCCAATCGTAAGTGTCTTGAAAAGAGTTTGGGGGTTGTTCATTTGGCTGAAAGTGAACTAATTAATAAGGCAGGGAGATAGTGCAATTAGTGGCAGTAGAAGAGGATTTTGTTGAAAGAAAAGAGGCTGAACACCGAGAGTTAGACTGTCAATGGTTGGAGTTATGAACTTGCACAGATGGGGGTATGACTCAACTGCAAACAATGAAATTACAAGGGAATACTACGCGAAAGACAGTGGCACCAGTCACAACTTCATATCATCAGATTTGGTATACAATTTGGGGTTGAAGATTGATCCAATAAATTCTTATAATATGGTGAGATTAGGAGATAGGTATAGAAAACAAACTCAAATCCAATGCAAGGGACCTGAATGTGAACATGGGTGATTATAATTTTTCATGGGAGTTTTTTCTATTTGAATTAGCTGGAGTAGATTTCATTTTGGGCATGACTTGGTTAGCTACTTTAGGGGAGATCAAGGTCAGTTGGAGGACCCTTACCGTGTCTTTTTCTCATCAGAAGGTTGAAGTCAATAGAAATAGAAGTGGTTGCTGTGCTTTGGATAATAGAACACAAGCCACTAAAAATTTAGAGAAGCAACAAGGGAAAACACCTGCAATTTTGGTTTCTGCAACTGAGGATAGGCCACTTCAACAAATCTTAAATGAGTATAGTGCGGCATTTGTAAAACTTGAAGGTTGGCCTCCCATTAGAGTTGTAGACCACCACATTCCTGTTAAGGCAGGGACAAATCCTGTACATGCACGTGTTACTTGCCTCCCCAAAGAATAGAAACAAGATAGAGAAAAATGTAGTCTAAGACTCTTTCTATATTATTTCAGCAGTTATCAACTCTGAACACAAACATCAGCTTTAAAGGATAGACAGGCTGAGCAAGCATGGCCATTTCATTTAAGTAAAACACCCATATTTAGCTTGGTTTATTGTTGAAATATTTGTCCAAAAAATGTAGTCTAGGACTCTTATTTCTATATTATTTCAGCAGTTATCAACTCTGAACACAAACATCAGCTTAAAAGGATAGACAGGCTGAGTAAGCATGGCCATTTCATATTAGTAAAACGCCCATATTTAGCTTGGTTTATTGTTGAAATATTTGTCCGAAAATAATTCAATTGCACGGAGTGCCTAGTTCTATTGTTAGTGATCTTGACCCAACTTTTATGAGTTCATTCTGGTAGGATTTATTCAGGTTGTAGGGCGCACCAAACTGAGGATGAGTACAACCTATCACCAAAATCTGATGACAAACTGAGGTATTCAATAGGAGCTTAGAACCTTATTTATACACTGCTTTTTTTTTTTTCTTTTTTTTTTTCTAGGAGCAGCCAAAAGTTTGGGTAGAATTTTTCCCTTGGGCAGAATACTGATACAATATCAGTTTTCAGAGTGCTACTAACTGCATTCGTTTTGAGGTGGTTTATGTCGTCCTCCCCTTTCAACAAATAGGTTTATACTCAGAGAAATGCTAGTGGAAGTTGTGATGCAGGACCTTATGAGCAGAGATGTGGCTTTGAGACATCAGAAATTTCATTTGTAAATAGCACAAGCTCAAATTACAATTCATGTTAATGTTCATTGCAAACCTTCCAAGATCAAACTAGGTGATTTAGTGTATCTAAAAAAATTTGGCCAAATGGACAGAATTCTGTCTAACAAGCTTCATCCCGAATTTTCAGCACGCTTCTATGGACCATATCTGGTTCTTAAGCTAATTGGTGAGGTGGCTTTCAAATGACAATTACTGCAACAAGCTCCAATTCATCTTATGGTCCACGTATCTCAGCTCTGGAAGGCAATAGGGATCATTTAGAATTGCAAGGAACTACAAATGCGTTCACTCTAGCTTGCATTCAGGGTAGAAGAACGAGATCACCCAAAATGATGGACCAGTGCAACAGGTATTAGTGCAATGGATTGGAAAAACATTTGGGGAATCCACATGGAAATATTTAACTGCTATTCAAAATCAATTTCCTGATTTTAACCTTGAAGACAAGGTTGTTTATGAGGAGGGTACTGTTAGGCAGGAGCAAGCACAAGAAGTTGATACCAGGATGTGATTACAATTTTATTATAGGAGGTTTAAAAAGAAAAACTAAGCATTCAGTTGTAAGGTAGTTTTTACAACTAAAAGTTAATTAGCTGAAAAGAGCCCATTGTTAGAAAGCCAAAAGGGAAAAGTTTTTTTTTTTTTTTTTTTTTTTTTTTTTTTTTTTTTTTTTTTTTTTTTTTTTTTTATAGATTTAAGATTCTTGTAAATGGAATAATCAAGTGGAAAGGAGAGTGCTCCTTTGTAACCATTTTGTACAATTGCTGAAATAAGGAAGTTTTGATTTTCTTTTCATTGTTCTTTTCTGAAAATAATGTTATTTCCTAACAGTATCACTAGAATATTTTGTTTAACGAATGTGAATCATCTGCTGAATCTTTTAAGTTATGGATGATTGTTCTTGAATCTTAATAATTTATATTCTTCTAGTTGCAGGATGACATGGAACATTTTGGAGATGTTGGCTCCTTAGAGGATAATGTGGAATCATTTCTCTCACAGGATGATGGTGATGGAAGGGACTTGTTTGGCACGTTGAAACGGAACCCTTCGGAGCATGCTACAGATGCTTCGAAAGGTAATCCCATGTTCTTATGCATCTATAAATTTTTACCATTCACGTTGACCAGGTTGTTGGCTATATTGCTTCCCATTTCAGGCTTTTCCTTCAGTGAAGTTGGTTCTATACGCAAAAGCAACAGCAAAGTTGTTTGCTGTCATTTCTCTTCAGATGGGAAATTATTGGCTAGTGCTGGCCATGACAAAAAGGTAGAACATTTTTTATTCTTTAACTTAACAGGTTTAAAGAAATAGCAGGACTTCAAAATAGTTACAAGACACTAGCATCATCAATTATATTTCTGCTTGTGAAATGTAAAATTAAATATATATATTTATATTTTTTTTTCTGTTTAAAACTTAACAAGATTAATTACCTATTTTGAATTATTTGATACATTTCAATATTCATGAATCAGCTGCAGTTAGTGATTCGTATTTACGTGAAAACTGCCTGCACCTATTAGGCATTCATACATATCTTTTTTATTATTTTTCAACTTCAGGTTTTGCCTTCATACAAGGCTTCTTTGTTTGTTTAATGGAGATAAGGTTGGTTTGGTGGTAAAAGTGGAAGGGAGGGAGGGATAGGTTGTGGGTTCAAATCCCCCAGTAACAAAAACATATTAACCACTGACATTTGCCGATTAAAAAAAAGGCTAGTTTTTTTAATCTGATATGGTTGTATGTCATGTGAAATCTTATAAAGTGGGCATATGGCATGTGATTTTAAGCGGCCATGGTGTCCCTTCCCATAGGGAGAAAACACAACTTTTTACTCTTCTCATCAGCATATAACTCTTGGGACAAGAACAAACATTATTGGGAGAATTTGATTGAAATTTCATCAAATGTGAACTAATTTTATAAACCATGTTAGTTAAGGAGGGGTTTGTTAAGGATGAGACTTTTTTCACTTTCACTATAGGTTGAAAGGAGTCTTCCATGTCTAAGCCCATGACTCAATCCAATGCAAAAGTTGTTAACATATTCCCCTACATCCAATGTTTGTGACTAAAAGGAATTTGGGTATTATGGGGTGCTGAACTGCCGCATCATGTAGTATAAGATGTTGGGTGAGTATTTAAGTGATTTGGTTCTTCCCCCTAATATCTAGCTTGGTGGGTTCCCAAAGGCTTGTGTGCTTATCAATGGCAAAGGAGAATCCATTTGACCCTATGACTTCTGGATTTCACGCAACATATTTGAAATGAACACTAACATATAATTCTAACAATTTAAGAGACTAATAATTTTCTAAACATAGATGATTATGACCACAATAAAATACGCCAATCAATTTATGTGTTGTGATTCTATGTCTTTGCTACTGTTTTATTATAGACTGCTCTTGTTCATTTACAAGACAAAATAATATACTGAAAGTGATTTTTTCTTACAACATATAATAATTCAAAACAAATAAATTACTTGAACTTCCCATCTAACTCTCGCACCCCACCAGTTTTCAAAACATGCAAATGTCTCTCTGCAGTGAATGGAAGAGCAGAAGTTAAATTTTTGTGGAAATAGTTAAGAACTATTAATATTTTTTTAGTCTAATTTATTCCTTAAGAATGTCATGCTTGTTAAAATAGATACAATCGACTTACAACAACAAAAATACTTATGCTGCCAGGTTAGGTTGGCATGATACAAATTGATAGATACTATTATGATTAAACAAAATATAAAGCTGACTTGTGTAATGTTAGATACGATAACTTTTATTTAACAAATGTATTGTTAAGAAAAGAGACCTGGATTAAGTATATCCTCAAGATGAAGAAAAAGTTAGTCTCAGGATGAATTGAGCTCCCACTGAATGCACTAGATTATAGCAAGGGTTCAATGAATCAAGATATTTTGGCCTCCCTAGTGTTGCCAAAACTTTGAAAATTAATCTATAGAGGAACTCCTAAAATAGAGGGGAAAACACCTAGTACTTTTAAAAATCTGGAAAAGGTTACTCCAAAGAAGGTGACTATATTGAAGGGAGCAATTAAGTGTTGCATTTTTTATGAATTTAATTGCACGGAAGTCATGTTTTTGTTCCCTCTATCTGGGTTTCCTGTGTTTCCATCCTTTTGCTTGTTTATTTGAAGATGGTATAAAATAAAAATGGGTGGGAAAGATTCAGGTGTCAGTTTTTAATACTCTTTTGTTATTAAAGTAGCAAATCCAATACTTTTTCACCCTCACTTTTACCACCTTCGTGGAATGCTTATTGTGTTGTGTTAAAGATATGGATGCTCATCCTATTTATTGTTATTAGGTTGTTCTGTGGAACATGGAGACACTGCAAACAGAGAGTACTCCGGAGGAACACAGTCTGATTATTACTGATGTTCGCTTCAGACCAAATTCAACTCAGCTGGCAACATCTTCATTTGATACAACTGTTCGGTTGTGGGATGCTGCAGATGTAAATTCCTTCTTACTAATTATTCTCTTCTGAATGCAGACCTTTCCTTTTCTTTCCTTGTTATGAAAATAAGATCTGCTTTCTGTTAAACGTAACTCCCTGTCAACGGAAACTGGGCTGTAGTTTGAAAGATATTATGTCTACGTACATAAAATAAAACTATAGTAACTGAGAACTATGGAAAAATGAAAGAATTCATTTACTCCGTGAATAAGTGTAAGTCATGAATGTTTACTTTTCTTAATAACTTTTTTTTGTCTAATGTGTATCTTATGATTATATCTTCGTGATCATATGTGCCAAATTTTAGATCAATTAAACATTCATAGGCATCTAACCTTGGGACTGACATTTGCTTGTATACTTTAAACAGTAAAGTATACATTAAAATGAAGTTAATTGATAAAATATCAACAAGCTTTTACATTTTTTGAAATTTTGTACTCTTGATCTACTTAAAACTCTTAATCTAACATTGACAATTGAGTTTCAGATTCAATTTATGGAAAATGTTCTTCAGTGGTGTTTAATAGTACTCTTGGAATAAGTAGTTTCCTACCTTGCGATAATTATAGATTTATATTCTATTCACTGTGTAGTTTTGTTGACTGAGTCTATGTTGCACTTTATATTTTCAACCCATGTTCTTAAATCTCTTTCTCACTCTGAATAGTCACAGACACCTTATATCATTTTATGTCTTGGAAAGGGTTGTTTATCTTCTGGTTTCAGAATCAACAACTAACTTGAGATGAGTACAAAAAAATAGAAAATGAATTAGAGAGTTTAATTCCCCTCTCTTGGGTTCTCTTATTTATAATGATATTAGAAGTTCAAATACAACGAATGAGAGGAAAGAGAAAAGAATAAGAAAGGTCACACCTAGAAACTAGGTACAGCACAAAGAACATAACAGCTTTTTAATAAAGTCTATTTAAGATGACCTATTCTAACAAAGTAAAAGAGATTGTATGAAAGCCTTGATTTTAATTATTTGTCTATGTTGGCCTGCCTCCAAGCCTCCAACAGATTCAAGCAAAATATAATTCATAGGTTCTTGTCTCCAATATTATGGACCCTGATCCTATATATCAGTAGTTAAAATATTAGCATAGTTTGCACATTTATAAATAGGTAGTTGATTGTAAGTATGGTGACCGCTAAAATTGGTTACTAGTTAGTTCATTGATTGATTATAATTATACTATAAATAACTAAGACATACTTGTGTGCAAGTCAAGATGCGCAGCTTTCAGTAAAGCCTTGACCAATGATTTCTGAACTTTAGAAATGTGGTATAAACGAGAACCCCTGGTATTTTTTAAAAGTTATATTTTGGAAGTTAGAACTCTTTTTGGGAATTAGATTGATGGTTTGTTCATATGGTTGCTGGCTTTTCAAAATATTGTAGTTTGAACTGCTAGTTAAAAAAAAAAAAAAAGTTAACCACTGTGTAGGATCTAGTTTGATTATTGTTATTGTTGTATGTTTAGGTGTCCTTCTTCAGAAGTTTTATTTTTTACCCTGTGGATAAAACTTGTTTTGAAGATGTGTTCCTCTATATGAAATATAGTTTCTACTTTTAAGTTTTATCGGGTTTTAACCCATACATGAAAATTGGGTGCTAAATCTTACGTGGCCATTGCACAACATCAGCATCTTTTTAAGTATTGGTTTAGTTGCTACTGGACTTACCATTGACTATTACTTTTGCAGCCAACCTTTTCTTTACAGGCATATAGTGGTCATACTTCACATGTGGTGTCCCTTGATTTTCACCCAAAGAAAAATGATCTTTTTTGTTCCTGTGATGATAACAATGAGATTCGTTTCTGGAATATAAGCCAATATTCTTGCACCCGAGTTTTTAAGGTCACTTACAAAATTTACTTTTAGTTATTATCAAGATATTATGAATTAGGCATATTCTCAATTCTAAACGATATTAAATTGATCAAGCAGGGAGGATCTACCCAGGTGAGGTTTCAGCCAAGGGGTGGTCAATTTCTGGCTGCAGCAAGTGGTAGTGTTGTGTCTCTCTTTGATGTTGAGACTGATAGGCAGATGCACACATTTCAGGTGTTAACATGGACACAAAACTTCAGAAATCTAAGAAAATAATAAAATTATTCTGCCCTATTTTTTGTGATGATATATTGTAATAATTATAATTTAATGCAATTCTAGGGACACTCTGCGGAGGTACATTGTGTCTGTTGGGATACAAATGGAGAGTACTTGGCCTCTGTTAGTCAAGAATCTGTCAAAGTGTGGTCACTTGCATCTGGGGAGTGCATTCATGAACTTAATTCCAGTGGAAACATGTATCATTCTTGTGTTTTTCACCCAAGTTACTCAAGTCTGTTGGTTATTGGAGGATACCAGGTATGTATGTGCATATGAAGTTTTGTTGTTTGCTATTCCTTTTCACTTTTTGATAAAACCATGTTAGACATCATTATGAACCTTGACATCTCAGCTAGGCTGACATCCCAGACTTCAACTATCACTTGTCATCACATGAACCATACCATAAAACCAATAAAGAAAAAAGAGAACAAACAAAGGAAATACAAAGCATCTCCCAAGAATAGCCTAGGCAAAATGATATATAGGGAGTTTGTACCTATTATGGAAGAAATCTAAGTAAAGACTAGAGGGCAAATAACTATACCAAACAAACTCAAGCTTGTTAAGCAAGCTGATCAGCACAACGATTATGCTTCCTAAAATTGTGAGAGACTTTAAACTCAATCTTATTACAAAAAGGCAAATATTTATTCCATCTATTTTGCATGGTCCAAGGAACAAGATGTGTAGAAGAGAAAGCAAGGTGAACCAGGGTAGAATTACTTGCTGATAGCCAGCTTCTTGATTCCTTTTCACTTCTTTTATTATTTATTTGTTTTATATATTAAAAGTAATTCTGAGAAGTTTCTTCCTCCACCCTTCATTTTTTTTTCACTTATTAAAACTGTCAAATTAAGAAAAAAAATAGAAGGTGAAGATAAAAAATAACTCTTATAGTTACTCTTAGAGTAATCCTTCCTTTTGTGTTTGGGTGTGCATTTCTTGGTTTTGTTCACAACAAACTTTGTGCGCTATGTGGGATATGAGTATAAGTTTATTTTCTGGGTTATAACTAAATTTCTAGTTATCTAACTTTTGTTAAGTTTGTGAGAAACGAGGAATATTTGATAGAGACTATACCATCCACCACCGAAAATTTTTTTTGGAGATAAAAGAAATATGGGCTAAACTATTCTAAGACTGATAAAAAGGGGTCAATTATCTTATACTGGTCCATAACAACATCAGTCCCAACCACTTTAAATCCATTTAATTGGGCTTATTTTTTATTTTAGTTAAATATAGACTACATTATTTTTATTTAAAACACTTTCAAGTAGAAAATATTCACACATTATTTGCATTGTTGGCAGCTGAGTTGTTGCCCATATGTTTTTCATCCTTCACCATTAGTTATACTTTTTTAGCATTGAGTATGTGTTTAGGTGATATTTTTCTTATGTCACAGTGTGTATATAAATTAATTTTTGCAGTTGATTTTTGTTTTTTCAATTTGTTATTAAATATTAAGTATGATTTATATAATTTAATAATTTTACTTAAATTTCCACTAAATAATAGAAATATATTAAATAATTATATAAAATATATTTAATGATAGAATCCTTCTTATTCAATAATTAAAAAAAACTTAGTACTCTTGACTTAGTACTCTTGGAGTAACCCTTCCTTGTATATATATATATATTGACACACACATGTATGTATATATGTACTTCTTGGTTTTGTTTACAGTAAAATTTGGGTGTTTTTACAATGTATTTTTATCAAGATGTAAGAATTAAATTAAAAGGCATTAAACTTTGTTAAGTTAAAAAAAAAGAAGGAAGAATATATGATAGAGATTCAACCACGTCACCCATTAAACAAAATTATTGGAGATAAAAATGAAGTATGGTTAAATTATTCTGAGGTTGATAAAACAATCTAATCATCTCGTGTGTCCATTATCAGTCCAAACTACTTTAAATCCATTTAAGTGGACTGTTTTTCGGGTATAGTTCCATTTTTAAATTTTATATAAACAAAGTCCATTAATTCTATCATACTTCAATGTCAATTTCTTTATTTAAAGGAAGTTCGGGAATCTTGAAGAACATAATGGTTTTATGGGGGAGGATATAAAAGATTCATGGAGAGATGTTGATAGTTTTTGGTTTTATGAGGGATATCTTGAACTAGACTCAGGTTTTGTCGTTTGGCAAGTAGAAGCTCCGAGACGACGAGGTTTAAGGTGATGAGATCAAGTGAGAAGTGATTTTTGAAAAGGATATTGAGAGATAAGAAGAAAGGAAGATACGAAAGTGTATGGTTGTAATTGAAGAGCTTGTTTCTAATGGAACAAATAAGGTCCCATCATTGCTAGTTGGTAGGGAGAGATTAATGGCATGATCCTACATTCTGTAGATGATTGATGAAGAATAGCAGACAAGGCTTCAACTGCCCGATTTGCTCCATTTGTCTGGGACCTTTAACCTTTGAGTGATAGTGGGATCCTCATGTTGACAGGGGAGAAGGATGAGAATCAACAATGCGGTTAAGACAGTCTCTATAACACCATTCTCATAATGGACATAGCTGGTGGTGTCTAGGAGAGAGACTCTGCCTGAGACAGGAAAACCTCTTCTTCTATGAAGAGAAAGGATCAATCTAATTGCTCCATAGTAAGATGAGCAAAACCCTATAATTGCCTATGTCTAAAGCTTTTTAGGGATCTCAATGGTGGTATTGCTCTTCTAACATAGCTGTGAGAGAATGTTGTTCCTTCTTGGAGGATTGGGCATATTCTTTTATATGTGGACTTTCGGTGGAGATAAGCCGAGTAATTGATTTAAGGGTGGATCTTCGTTTCCGAAAAATATTATATGGGCTCAATAAAAGGAGTTGGGGTTTCGGTAATTTGAGTATTTCTAGAAACATAAGAGTATTCTATTAAGTTTTCTATTTTTGGAGAAAATGTTTTAAAGAGATAACTAGGATGGGAGAGAGATGAGTTTAGAAGGAGTGGTTGAAGATTATGAAATGATGATTCCATGGTTTGTGATTCTCTCTTCCTTGCCCTCCACGTATGATTTATATTATCTACACCCTCACATGAAAAATCGACTAGGCTCTCATACTATTTTGGTGTCAAAGCCCTTATTCTTAGGATACATAGAAATACCACCATCTTTGAGACAAACTTGAGCGTCCAGGACATATAATGTCACACTATAGGTATTCTTATTTGTCATAATCAGAAAGAACTTGATCAAAAATGAAACATTGGTCATACACTTTTTTTAATTATTAAGTAATGAGATTTATATAATTTAATTAGTTTACTTAAATTCCCACTAAATAATATAAATATAATAAAATATTGTATACAAAAAAATTAGTCAAAATTATTGTTAATAAATAATTAGGTAAGATTAGGGCAATTATAACTAACTTTCTTTTTAAAATGTAGTATTTCATTGTAAATTTTGCGAGGATTATCAAGCTGTGATAAGTTTGTACCAAATCAGGATTACATACTAGAGGCTGGTAGACTTACACCAATGAAAATTTGGTTTGGTGATAGGTTAAACTATTCTAAGTATTATAAAAAAAAAATGCATTTATCTCATACCAGTCCTTAAGTTTATTTAATTGGACTGTTTTCATGTCTATGTCTATGTCGATTTTCAATTTTATTTAAATAAGGTTCATTTTGTTTTATTTAATACAGTTTCAAGTAGGAAAACTTTCGGACACTATTTGCATTGCTTGATGCTTTGCATGCTAACGCGTGTTTAATTTTACGTCTTTGGCATTTTTAGTCTTGTGGTTGGGTGATATTTTCTAATGTGACAGTGATTTGTCTTGCATATAAATGAACTTTTCTATTTGATTAGCTTTTTACAGTTATTTTAAAATATTAATTGTGATTTATATAATTTCATAATTTTACTTAAACTTCCACTAAATAATAGAAATATAAAAATATTTTAATACTAAAATTCTTGTTAATAATAAATAGTTAAAGACTTCTAGATTGATTTTCACTTTCTTACATATCTATACATTTTTTTTTCCAAAATGCCACTTATATATAAATTAAAATTAAAGAAATAGTTGAAAATATTTAATAGAATCTATTAAATGTTTTTTCATTTAATATTCTTATTATTATTAGGAAATTATTAATGAGTTTTATTAAAAAATTTATAGAAAAAAATATAATAATATTTCATAGAAATATTGAAATATAGTAAAAATAAAACAAGCTAATATTTTAATAATTAAAAACGATAAACAATATTTCTTAATTGTTTTTTGAATTGTTTATTACAGGAATTTTATGTTTAAGATATTTAATGATTTAATTATTTATTTTATTTTTATTATCTAGTATGTTAGGGAAATTAATAAATTAAGTTTTCTGATTTTATTCACTGATACTTTGCAGTCATTGGAGCTATGGAACATGGTTGAGAATAGATGTATGACAATTTCGGCTCATGAGTGTGTGATATCTGCATTAGCACAATCACCCGTCACAGGGATGGTGGCTTCTGCCAGTCATGACAAATCTGTAAAGATTTGGAAATAAAATTGACTCCTATATGCTTCAAACAAACAGGAACGAAGAAATCACAATGATACCAGAAGCCTCCACATATTCCTTATCTATTGTGATAAGGGGCTTAGTAGTACGTTTTCTCTCTCTCTATGGCTAGTTTGTCTAATCTTTTTTTTTTTTTTCTTTTATTCCTAAAAATATTTTAATTATAAATCTTGGTTAATAGCCAGTAATTGTGCAACGAGGGTTTTGTCATTAATTATTACTATTAGCCCCTTTCCTTCTAATATCCAAAATGTATGTTGTCCAAGTTCATTGTCTGTTTACTGATTAGCAAATTACATCAATTAATCAGTAATGAATATATAATTGATGATATTAATTTGTTGGAGAAGTCCTATGTATAATATTATCTGGCCTTTGCTTCATGCACCCTAAATTTTATCTATTGTGCATTTATTTTTGTTTATATTCTAGGAGGTGCAAAGAAGTAACATTTATTTTTGTTTATTTTATGGGAGCTGCAAATAAGCAGACAAAGTAGTTTCAGAATGCACTTTTTGCGATTAAAAAAATTCTAGAACGGACATTACGAAAATAAATTTCAGAAGCTTTGGAATATTAAATTACCAGAATAATTTATTGATTTGAATTATCTATTCTGGAACACCTATTTATTTGAAGGATTTTAAAGTTTATTAACAATGTCTCCAACGAGCGTCAAAAAATGTTGCCCTTGTCATAAGCCTTCTTCTTTGGGCATCCGGCTAACCTAACTTAATATTTCTTTCTTTCTCTATCATCGTATTCATCGGAATTATGAGCTATTTCTATCGAACATTAAACTTTATATTATCCGAATGATTTCACCTTAGATTCCACACATTAACCACTACTATTAAATGTGTTTGGTCTAGTTTATCTTTTAAAAATTGACCTGGTCTAACTCACTCATGTTGAATCAACTTTGCTAAACCTCTTGAATGTTGAGATTGATTTACAAGGCATCATTCTCTAGCTTATTCGGGATATCTTCGTTTAATGTGAAATAAAAAATCCCACAAACTTTAAATTGTTTGATTTGTACAAAACAAAGCATTTTTTTTATTCTTAATTGTCTTGTAGCAATCTTCCTTAATATATAAATCTTTCACTTTCACAGTACCGTTCTATTAAACGTTTAGTTTCCTCAATAAATAAAAAGGCAGGCATTTCAAAGTTTAACCAAACCGGCACGCCATATTTTTAAGTAAATTACTTTCACACTCATGAACTTTTTTTTTAAATTCTATCTAAATATTCTATTTTTTTTTAAGTTACATTATCGCTCCTTTTAATATTATACATACATATTTATACTCCTTTAAATCTTAAAAACATTATACTTGTATTTACGATAAGGAAGACAAATTATAGTAAGAAAAAGAAATTATGAGTATAAAATTTGGGAAGATTCCAATACTCAATTATTTATTTCTACAACAATGAAACTCTCGATGAAGTCTTTTTCACATAACATAAATAAAAGGCATGCCCAAATGTTAGACCTTGAACTTATCGTGTATTTGTCTTACTCACTAACGAGTCACAACCAGCGTGGTATGCATAATGATATATAAATTATATCTTTGGCAATAAACTCAATGTTTTGCTTGATATAATAGTCAATAGGTGGATTGTTTCATCTCCTCTTTATGTCATAGAAAATACTATTACCCTGATTATAATCCTAGACATGGAGAAGAATAGTAAAGTAGATCCTCCTATCTCCCTATTGGATTTGCCTGAATCCACCTTGGATTTCATTCTCAAGTGCCTTTCTCCAATAGAGCTTTGCACAATGTCAAAGGTGTGTGTTTCCTTCAAGGGTAAATGTCAGAGTGATCACTTTTGGGAAAATCACATAAAACAGAAATGGGGTAGAGTGATTGGTGATGCTGTTTACAAGGAGTGGGAGTGGCACATAGCAATTGCCGAAGATGGAGTTTTCTTGAAGAATCAACACAACAATCAAAGTGGGTCAATGGGTTCTTTTACTGGTGTTTGGCCTAACCTATATCTTGGTTCATACTTGGAAGATTGCAAGGTTCTCAATGGTCAACAATCAAACAACTTCATGATGTCTTTGTATTTCTCTCTTGAGAGGGGTAGGTTTTGGTTTCCTGCTCAGGTCTACAAGGTAAAACCTAACTACATTTTTCAGGTGTAAACTTTTTAATCATTTTTTATATTATATATATATATATATA
>Ga0209700_103898_pt1 | contig 27846 bp, 17 predicted proteins | sample SiratroredBW_FD_187528 | JGI IMG/M metagenome (GOLD analysis project Ga0209700, IMG submission 187528) | Root nodule microbial communities of legume samples collected from California, USA - Siratro red BW (SPAdes) (version 2) | ecosystem: Host-associated > Plants > Roots > Nodule | place: USA... | reverse complement strand
TACACACAACCCCTTGTGACATGATAAGCTACAATTCACCTATTCTTACACAACAACAAAAACAAAACTTGATGAAATGTGATAACATTACTAATATTAATAGCAGTTTATAAAAAAAAAAGTTACAAATTTAGATGGAAAATTGAATAAGAGGGAAGTTCCAAGTGTAACTAAACCCCCCAAAAACGAAGGTATGAGTGGAGCCCTCATTTGTCGGTAATGTGAGGGCAAACCAATCCATTGTATGACATACAAGTAAACTATCTACCAAACAGCAACCAACTCCTTTCACACACTTAAGTGGAGATCATAAACAAATAAAAAGCATATCAAGTAGGAGTACACAGAACAATCAATAAATGTAACATCTAGCAACACAACTCTTCTCGGAATCCAAACACTTCTTTATTAGTAGTTTTGGTAGAACCAAGAAAGAAGGGTAAAGGGTAGGCTAGGGACTTTCCTTTCAGAGTTTCTTTTCACCCTATTATCATATAATTTTCCAATTCTATACTCTTTGCCTTTCCATTATCTCTAACCAACATTAAAATAACATTTAGTAACAATGTGATTTTTATATATTTTATATATCATATGTAATATAATCATAATAATATTCGAAACTAGATATTTAAAAGAAAAAAGAAAAAAAGTGAGACATGTTAACGCCAAGCAGATGCAACCGTGAGAGTTCTACCCATCCAACCCGAGCAAATCCCACCGTTCTCTTCTTTCACGATCAGTCCCGAGTTGACTCGGTTGGTGGTAGCGCTGAGTCGTGATTTTATTGACTCGGCCATGTTTTGACTCAGTGGCTTCAACTTGAACCCTGCCATGCTCATACGCGCACGCCATTTTCCGAACACTTCACATCGCTCCACACGATCTCCGCCTTCGCATGAAACCGAGTTATGTAACTTCCGGCTCAGTCCTTCCTCGAGTCTGACTCGGTCAGAGTCGTTGACGCTGTTATTGTTATCCTTCATGGCTTCCATGGACTCCACCAACGCACCATAAAACGACAGCGTTTCTGCCACACGAGCCAGAAAGGGAGCAGTGTTTCCGTTCATCTCCTGCTCCACTATCGTCACCACGCGCGGGGCGAGTCCCTTCACGCGCCGGAGAAGCTCGTCACGAGGGTTTTCGGTGGAGACGCTCTCATCGGGAATTTTGTTAAGCTTGAACGCAAAGTTCACCATGAGGACTTCGTCCTCATTGCATCCCAGCGACTCGCGAGTCAACTCGGTGAGTTTATGAGTTGCTACCAGTCTGAACTCGAACCCGATCCTCTTCCTTTCCGCTAGACGACTCAGCATGTCTCCTACTGCTCGCACTCTGTCTTCGCTGCCGTTCTCCGCTACCGCCACTATCTTCAGCGTGACGTTCTGACCACGTGCAGAGAGCGCGTTGAGGAGGTGCGGATACTGTTTTCCCTGTCCAATCTCAAAATCCACCACGCAAAACCTGTTTTCCGTTTTCTCCTCAAATGCAGCTTCCAAAATCGCAAGATTCGCAGCCATTAACCCTACCTTAAAGCACATGGAGTTTTCCAGAATCAACTGAGTTGACTCGGCATGTTCATAGCCGAAAAGCAACGCCACTGGAGGTGGATATTCCACCGGATTCATCCTGGACTTCAACGCCAAGACCATGCAATCGGTTAATCTGTCAGTCCGGTTCGAATTCGGACCGTTCAACCGGTTCAGGATCTCCGTAGCCATGTCATATTTTCCTTCAACGATTGCAGATGCGGCTTCCATGAGCGTTTGCTTGGAGCATCCAGAGGCAGGCGAAGCGACGGAGGAAGAAGATGACGTAGATGACGTGGTTGATGAAGTCGGTGACGTGGAAACCAGTTTCTGAACCGGACCGGGACTGATTAAATTCTGATAGGTTTCAGACCACTCGCTGGTGGTTATCACAGACGCAGCATCGGCTTCTCCTTCATCGTTGTCGTCTTCAAGAAGCTGCTTCTCCAATTCCAGAAGCCGGTGATCCATGATCTTCTTCTCCGGCTCAGCCGCCTGAACCGGAACCGGGAGAGGAACAGAAAGACGAACCCGGTTCTGTTGCATGCCCAAATTCGAGTTTCGGTAGACAAAATTTGGGCTTGGCATGGGCCCAGACTCATTGCTGGGAAGGTTAATGGGCTGGGGACGGAGCTGATGAAGTAAAGGAACACCAAAACGCTGCTGTTGGTAAACGGTAGCGTTTTGGTTATGCAATTCGGGAAAGTTATCCATGGAACTCTGAGAGAAACTGGTTCGGGGCTTAACCGAACGAAGCAAGAGGTTGGAAAGGACGTGGTTGGGGTTGGTGTTGGGTTGGTTATAGGTTTGGTTATAGGTTTGGAATTCGGTGAGGGTGCGTTTACCCATTAGGGTTGGTGTTTGGCGTTGAGCGATCTGCGAGGCAGGATCTAGAAACATTGCGGGGAGGTTCTGTTGCTGGGTTCGGTAGAGAGGGTGGAGGTTTGCGGCTGCAGTCACGGCAGCGTTAGGGTTGTTCATGGTGGCCACCGGAATGGATCTGCCAGTGAAACCACCCGCTCCGGCAAAGTACTCGGACGCCCCACCTCCGCCAGTGAACCCCGGCGATGACATTCTAGGATTCCGCAAAGAAAATACGGAAAAGGGAAATAAAAAACAGTTAAAAGGTTGTGTTTTTGTAGGAACCCATGAGAGAAAAAGAAAGAGAGAGAAAGTGTGTGTTTTGGTTATGTTGTGTGGTGTGGTGCTTCTTATGGGGTTGAAATGATTCCCATGAATATAAGGGGAATGGGAAAGGGTTTTCCTTTATTTTAAAAAAATTATTTATAATTTATAGTAATATAATATAATATTACAATATTCGGTTTTTTAGGTTTAAAATACAAGTGTGGAATGTTTCGCATCAGAGTTTGTACGCATGAAGATCTGACCGTTGATATTTTTAAGATTCCAAGATTCAACTGGGATGGACTGTGATTAGAGTGTTTTTTCTTTGCCAGCCGAAACCCACACCTGTTTTGTTATAAATTAATAACGAACTTGAATTGGCACGCTACCTCTGAAGCGCGTGGAAGAAAAAAAAAATAAAGTGAGGGTTTGGCAGGGTTGCGTTGTTGTTGTGAAACTTCTGAAAATGAATGTAAATAGAGAATTTGATAAAGCCTAAGTGGTTAAGAAGGAGATTGCGTTAATCAATCACTCAGTTTTATATTCAGTATAGTTGGTGCCCATATATTTGTATATATATTTAAAATAAATAAAAGAAACAGGATATTTGATAGTGCTTCAGATGTTGATTTTAAAATTTTAATGTTATAAAAGTTAATTGCTTTAATGATGCAATAACTTATGATTTCTTACTATTTCAAATATGGAATATATCTAATTAAATCTTAACTTATTTTCCAAAAGTAATGAATATAAAAGTGTTTTCCTTTTTTTTTTCAATTGACAAATAAATGAAAATACTTTAAAAATATGATATAAGTAATACGTTTCTTCCACCATTTTTTAATTTCTCTGTAATAGACTAAAAAATATTTTTAAGTTTGTTTTTATTGGTTTTCTTCTGTTCAGGAATAAGGATTGTAGGAAAAATATCAACAAATTCAATATGTATACATATCTTATTACATATAATAAAGATATTCTACGTTTTTAAGGGGTATCTTAACATTTGATGTATTTAATTGGAATGTGCTTTATCTTATGCTTAATGAAAAAAATAAATAAATGAAAAGTAATATTTGGCTTAAAATGTACTTATAAATAAGGTTGCTGTGTGAGGAAATAAGTTGTTATAAACATATATTATTGTTTTTAAATAGTTACCCTATACAATTAGGGTTATTATGATAAGTAATCAAACAAATAATATCATTTATTATTACTTTAAAACATATATAATAATGTTTTTATTATTGTAATGTTTTATACAAATCCATTTTATAAAAGTTTATGTATGTTAAATCAACTTTTCAAACTCCACCTAATTCTAAATATGCACTAAAGTTACCACTGTATGCATCCTATTTACTTTTAGCATGTTTTGTCATTTTCTCATGACAAACTCAACTAAATTGTCTTTCCAGTATAAATTTATTTAAAGAAAACTTGCATGCCTTTCACAGTACATTATTTGCAATTTTTAACCAAATAACTGTTCATGATGGTTTATTTAGTAAATAGATTAATTAAATACTCTTTAATAAAACTATTATATGTGAATTTATATTATAAAATTTACTATAGAATTTATTCTGATAAATTACAAAAAGAAAATTTAAAATAAAATGTACAGCAGTTACAGATTATTTTCTTAATTTAAATAAACTTCTCATCACCTCATTAAATATTGTTAGAAATTTTAGATTATTTTTTAGTTTGAAAAGTATTAGTGCCATCATGGTCAATGTAAGAAACTATTCTCCACTAATAAATGTTTTTTATACACATAAATTCAAAGATAAAATCTTTTCAGCTATGCTCTGAAAGACCATTTAATTTTTAAATCATATGGCAATAGTACAAAACTCTTTAAATTTTATAGATAAAAAGTTAAATAGATTCTTAGATTGAAAAGTACATTAGTATATCATAATGTAGAAGATTAGAAAAATAGATATACAAAACAATATTGTATTATTGTGCATATATAGTAATACATTTCTCCTTTTTCATTATACATCACACGTATAGGCAAACTGATAAGAAGTAAAATAATAAAAAAATAACTAAATAAAAATATAAAAGCTATTATTGGACCAAATATCTTTTTTTTTCTCATATTTTAACCCATGCAATGCAACTAACTCTCAAGACAAAAGCAACCATATTAAATTATCACAAACTTCTGTAGAACTTTTAAATATAAAAGGGCAAACAATTAACTCAGTTCACACTTCTCATATGAAACAAACTAAAACTGTTTACATGTTTACATAACTTTTGCTGAAATTAAGACATGCTTATCCAATAATTTTTTAATTAATCTCACTAAATATAAATTTATTAAATCACTTTCTAATTTCATATAGTCCAGCACATTTTTACTTCATTCCTATTTGCATGATTTAGTCTTAATATATAACATATTTTTAATTCAGTATTTACATCAAATGAAGAGACTAAATGAACAATGTTTTGCACTTGAAAAAATTTATAATTTTTTTTATTTATATTTATATTAAATAGAAGGTAAAAATAATTGAAGATGAGAGAGGGAGAGTGAGGGGCCTAGGTTGAATGGAAAAGCGCTTTTGAACTGGGAAACAGCAGGACCAAATAGGATAAAAGCCTGAAACAGTTGAAGAGGTGATTCAGCACACGCGCTCTTTACTAACGCGTGCCTTACTCCTTTCTCAGAATGAAGGATCTTTATTCATAAGTGATCACCTGAAGGGACAGTTACTCAAGTAATTCCAAACACAACAACATTAAAATAATAAAAAAAACATTACAAAACAATTATTTTTTATTTTTTTTAACCATCTTCAAATAAATTCCTTCCAAAAATAAAATGGTTTTATTTTCTTATATTATTTTTTTGTAGTCCTAGAATATATTATAAGCTTTTGTCGCTGTGTATTTATTAATGGAAGGAAAAAATGTCATCCCATCATGAAAATACTAACTAGAAGCAATTGTATTTTTTAATTATAAAAAACGCGTAGCTTAATACATGCATGTGAAAGAGGAAGTAATGTAGAACTAAATTAAATAGATATTTATTTTCTTCAAATAACATTTTATTTTAAAGTTATATAACTCTTTTATGAGTGATATTTCAATATTTAATTATTTGATTGGAAATAAATTAAGTCTAATTAATAATTAAATTTAGACAGAAAACAACTCATGCATAGTCAATGATTGAATTTAGACAATTTCTTGGTAAGTTTTGATAAAAATTAGAACTTAATGGAAGATTGAGAAGGATTCACATGAAAAAAAATACAAAAATTATGACACCATTAATATGAAATAATTACAACATTAATTCTCTTATCAACAACCGATTGGAAAACACGTGTGGACACGTGGCCCAATCAAATCTTGTGGTCACCGAAGGAGTTGATTTGGTTGCTTGTCGCCGTAAGATAACCCGAAATCTGGTACACCGGATTCCAATTCTAGGAGCTGGTTTGGGACAACCGGGTATAGGCCGTGTCTCATTGCGGTTACCGACACCAGCCGGTGGGTGTGAAAGATGAAGAAAAAGAAAATGTAAAAGAAAAAAAAAAATACGTATTATCTTCTCTTTTGCGTCAAACTCAAGAAAATTGGGATTCTGTTATCGTGCTGTGACGTAAATGCATCAAAACTGTGAGATCACACAAATAAATGTTTCAATTATTATTATTATTTTGTATGAAGCTCCGTTAGTGGCATTATTGTTTTCAAAATGAAGAAGATCTTACATTTAGGATTTATAGTTTATTTTATTTAACATTCCGCAGTCTAGTTAATTATATAATTAAGTCACTTTTAAAAATTATAAAAAATAAAATGTAAATAAAAAATTATAAAGATCTTATTCTTGTATTTTTACAATCATACAAAAAAATTATTCAAAATAAAAACACAATCTCAGTTAAAATCAAACAAATTTTTAAATCAAATTTATTTAAAACAAAATTAAATAAATTAACAAAGTATAAAAATACGGTTTTCTTAACTTATCATTCAAACAAGATTGAACATGTTATTTATTAAAAATCATATGACAATCTGCGAATCACAAAAAAAAATACTACAAGAAACCACAAAGAATAATTTAAAAAATTCTTATAAGAAAGTCTTGTTGGCCATGCTTTTTTTTTTTCCCCTTATCTCACTTCATTATATATATATACATACATATTCTTCACTGAAAACATTCTGAACTTGAAAACAAAATTGAAATTGGCATTCATATAGAATGTTGGCTACATGTTTTTCTGATTAATATTTTTTTTGGGTATGAAAAAGGTTAAAATTTGTGAAGGTCCCTTTGCTACATAAATATCTGAGGTGAGTGGAGTCACATTATTGTCTGCATAGAGGAGGTATTCATGTGCATCGTGGGGGAGGATGCTGCATAAATTATGTTATCCATGTTAGTATTTGGTAGAATCATGATATTATATATTATATAATTGAAATATTTTAATAAAGGGTTGCTATGAAGATACTTATAGTAAATATGTAAATTGTTTGGTAATTTAATATCTTCCTCTTATCATTTCTCATCAGAAATTCAATTTTGATCACGTAATGTCTTTTATGCACAGCATGCATGTATTTTTGTGTTAGCAGTGATTTTTATGCAGAATAATAATAACAACAATTAAAATTATTTTAGGTGTAACTGAATAAGTAGGAGCTCTTTTAAATTTAATTTTTATTTATATTTCATTTTAGTTTTATTTTTTTATTTTTTTCATCAATCGTTACAGAAAAACTCGTTGAAGATCTTAGCCTCTGGGAAGTGTTCCCTTAAAGATATAGCATTTAAAAAAAATCATTTGGTCAAGTGTAAACATTAATTTAGGAAATGTTTGTACGTGTTTTTTTTTTTTTTAATTAAAGATTTCTGTATTTAGTTTTGATAGTTTTTTTTAGATATAGAAAAGAGTAAAAGCTTTTCAAGAAATTCTTTTCAATCAAGTAACTTTTTCAAATGCATTACTTTAAAACACATTGTTACTTTTAGTATATTTTTCAAATAAGGAAACTTATGAAAAAATATTCAACTTCACGTGAGTGTTCTCTTACTCCTATGCACTCTTAAAGGTAATAGATAAATACTACATGAAAAAAAAAATATTAATATCAGCATGACCAAATATGAGATAAACCTAGACGATATTATACACACTCTATTTATTGTAATATCAAGTCATCGTATGTTAATTATTTTTTAGATTGAGCATACAAAACTATGTGTATACCAGTATATATAACTAATATATAAAAGTGGTTAGTTATGTTATTATCATATGTAAAAGCATCTTATACTAATTATAAATAGACATGTCAATGTAAGAATGAATTAATTTAAATCTAAATATTAAATATTATATATATATATATATATATATATATATATATATATATATATATATATATATATATATATATATATATATTAGTTATAAGTTATATTGATATATTATTTTCTTTAACAACATCTTTAATGAACAATAAAAAAATAAACATTGTTAATATATTATTGTTAATCAAATTTTAATGTTAAATGTAACTATATATTATGTCTTTTAAGAGATTTAACACATATTAAGCATGTCTTACCACAAATAATACAAAATATTTAATAGTAGAAAAAAGACATTTATAATCGTCGGGTCCCGAACCGACGTTGACTTAGGAGACATTGAAAATGATGTCGGTTAAATAACCAACGTCACGTTGTCAATGACCACGTCAGTTATTTGATTAAAACCGACATTGTATTGTCACACCACCACGTCGTTTGTATGACTAAAACCGACGTGGTGTTGTAATTTTTTTTTTAAATAAAAAACATTATAGGTTGATAAATCTCTAATTGAAACAAGAAAACAACACAAAAAATTTTAAAATTTTATAGTAAGTATAAATATGTGAACTCAAATACTACAATATAAAAAAATGGATGAAAAATAACAAAAAGAATAAAAAAGAAATCTTAAACGATAGAATTTTCGAAGGTCTAACAGCCAAAGGCGGTTGGCCAGGGGCTTCGTTACCCCCATTTCGAACAACTTTCATTTTTGGAGCATCTCAATCCGAGTTCTATATCAAAAGTTATGGCCATTTGAAGTTTTTTTGTCCAAAAATTTTTGAAACCCTAAATCTATGATACAAACATCCAGAGAAAGCATTCCAAGCATACAAAGATAAGAAAACATATCTCTTGTAGACAGTGAGAGCAAAACCAGTAAACGAAAATCGACCCAAACACTTGCAAAACCATCAAAACCAAACAAATAGTCCATAAAAACATCTAAACCAGTGAAATGAAGTTTATAGCACAATGCCTACCTCAAACAAAGCTTCAACGAGAATGACACCATTCAAAGCAACCAACCAACTCTAATGAAGGAGAAAACCACAAATGGAGGTGAAGGAAGCAAGACTGGAGGTCGAAAATGACGAACAAAGGCTCAGAACAGTGATGAAGGAGAGTGCGTAGTGGGAGAAAGAATAAAAAGTGAAAGAGAAAATGCGCATCGGGAGATTAAAGAAGGAGTATAACGTCGGTTAAGAGGGGGGAACTGACATTATGCTCACTGACATCAGTTGGGAGAGGCCAACCGACATCATTAAAACCCTAAATTTACCCAAATCCAGCCCCAATTCAGCTCAAATTTGTTTACTGCATGCATGACGTCAGTTACAGGGCTAAGCCGACGTCATGCATCCTCCACATAACGTCGGTTGGCCTCTTCCAACCGACGTTATGCACTTACAGCAAAAAAAAAAGTTAAAATTTAAAATTTTAATTTTTACAGTATTTTCGAAGACGGTTGTAAGTGGTAACTGACGTCATGTATGTATACCGACATCGATTTTTTAAAAACCGACGTCATAATGTTCATTTATTTACAAAAATGTCACCGCATTTTTGACAACATCAGTTTTTTATTTAACAGATGTTGTATTGACGATGTAGAAACCCTTTTTTTCTACTAGTGTATGCACCTATTAGCTAAGTTTAAGTCTCTTTAGATTTTCTTTACCTTATATTTTAATTTATGTTATCAAAATATTAATAAAATATTTTTTTTATAGTGAGATACTCAATATCATCATCTAAACGCATATCATATAATAATAAGATCATGTTATCAAAATGTTATCAAAATATTAATAAAATACTTTTTTTATAGTGAGATACTCAATATTATCATCTAAACACATATCATATAATAAGATCATGTAACTAATTTATTAATCATATATATAAACTCATATATCATTAATCATATATATCATATATCAATAACACAGTCATCATCACTTGAGTAAACTCTTCTTATTAAATGATCTTACTTCTTTAACTTAGAAAAAACCTAATTAATTAAGTGATATTATATGGCTTAAGCCTGATATCTCTAACAAGGTCAAAAGTGAATATGTGTCTTCTCATTTAAGTGTTCATTCTCATACTTAGATTCTCAAAATATATTTAATGTAAAAAAATAGGACAAAATTATAAATATACAATTAAATTTTTTTTACATCAAATATTTGTTCAACTAACCTAAATTCAATATCATGTTTTTTTTTTTTTTTCTGTTTGGATGTTTTCTTGTTACGGATACCATCTATACCCTGTTTCCTTCATCAATAATAATAGTTCATTTTTCTCTGTTTTTATATTTTTCTTACTTCTATTTTTACTTTTTTTCTTCTTTTTATTTTCTGTTTTTCTTCATTCTTTATTTACATGTTTCATGTGTCATTACAATGAGTTGCAATCATAAATCATGCATCACAAATTCTTCACTTAAGAGAATGTGAAAGGACAATGGTTAGGATGAGTTTGTGAAAGCCAAACATCTACATTGGATCATATGAGCTAGATACCAAAGTTGAGAAAGGATTTAATGACAATGAATGGTGCAAGCATGAAAAAATAGTTTGGTAACAACAGGATAAAATGATCTTAAACATGGAAATAGTTGTAAAAATTTGATTCCCAAAGAACCAACTTCTTATTGTCAACATGAAACCATGCTATTTTCGTAAATCTTTATATAGTGTGCTAGGTGGGAAAAGAAAAGAAGAAAAATGCTATATGTTACATGGACATGTTAAATGAGGGGTAAAAGCTTGTAACAAAATATACCAATAATAAAAAGATACATTATAAAATATATGGTTTAATAGATTCAAAGAAACTAACCTTGACAATCCGCTAGTTATTATTTATTATTATTTAATAATGACGATTGGAATGGATGCTAGAACTATAACCGTTGCCAAATTGCATCAAATATGTAGATGTATTGCTTGCATTAAAAAATTTATACAAAGTTGGCGATTTGAAGAAGTTGCACAAGTTGGAGTGTGTTTGTCCAACAATAGTGAATTAGTGGCCATATAATGTGACATGTCTGCAATTTGTACTCTGAATTTAGTACACTTAGGATTACTAGATTATAGATTTTCTTTTACCACTACCTTAAATACTAGATTATAGAATATTATAGACATGCACTATTCAATAATTTTCTTTCTTAAATTAGATATTTATATCAAGTAGGTGATTCTTATTAATAAATCAGATTTATGAGAATAAATTAAATGTAAACTTATTTTTTAGTATAAGATCAGAGTTTATCTTGATGATTTTTGTTGGATCTATCATTTTATTCACTGTTGGTATTGAGAATTTAATTTTATTTAAAAAATTATATTATTCTTTTATAAAATTTAATATTACTTCCTATAAAATATTTTATCTTTTATCTTCTTGACACTAAATTTTGTTTTCTAAAAAAAAAACTTACATGTCGAAAATCTATTTGAAAGCCCAAAATTTGGGATATAAAATGAGAATTTAAGGTGAAAAAGAATGACTTGTAATTTTAAATTAGAAAGACTTAATTTGCTTAACAATGGAGAAAAAATAAAATCGAATACAATAAATTTCAAACTAAAGGGAAAAGAATACAATATAATTAAACTATCTCCGTTTAAAACGTTTTTTACTGTATTTGATGTATAATATTAAATATTATAGTAAATATATGTTTATTTCAATTGAAAAAAGAAAGGCCACATTGAGGCGAAATTAGGTTGACTTTCAATATTATAATATTTTGTCCTATATGTTTTTAATCGTATCAATCTTTCAGAGCACTCTCATCTAGGGCATTCTCAAGTTCAGAGTTGAAGATTATTTTATAAAAATATAAAAATATTTAAGAAACAAATATTTTGTAATAGCTTCTTTTTCATATAAACAAATTTGGAAATTAAACGCCTGACCCATTAACATGAATTTGTAAATGCAATTCAGAATTTATTTTTGAAGTTCAAAATATTAAAAAGAATCTTTTAATTAATCAGACGAAAAATCAAAATATGACTATAAATATTATATTTATATAAAAAAAAGCTAAGTTTCCAAGTTTAAGAATACCATATAAAATTTCACCAAAAAAGGGAATATCATATAAAATATCATTACTTATTCATGTCATTTTATCTTTATTGATTTTTTCATAAAATTAAAATCACATTTACGGTTAAATATATTTTGTAAGAAAGATTAAATAATTTTTAAAAATTACTATGGGTCAAATTCCCCCAGAAAAATAAAATTTTGGGTCTAATTTTTGTTTAAAATGACAATGCCATTCCAACTTAGATCACCACTTTTTCTCAACATGATTGGTGACTTATTATTTCTTGAAAACGACTACTCCATTTATATTAAGAATGAGATAATTTACATGATAATCTGTAATTTGTGAGTGCACCATGAATTTGGTTTTAAGACCAAGTCATTGTCTTATATTACTCAGATACGTCCTTCCCCAAATAAAAGTTAAACATTCATTTGGTTATACTTTAATAATTAATTATACACTTAAATATGTTTTTATCTTCTTTAATTTAAGTTTTTTTATCATTTAAATTAGTCGTCTTAATCATACTTTACAAAAAAAATAAAAATAAATTTTTAGTCTCATCATCTAGATATGTTATGCTTATATCTAAACGTTGTCAAATAAATATTTTAGAAAACAATAATCATAATATTTGGTCTCGAAAGTGTAAAATTGATATAAAATATTCTATAAACGACTTATGATTGATAGTTATACATAAAAGCAAAATTGTTAACAGCAATTAAGACAGGTTTCCAAACACGCAGACATAAACTGGAATCTTTATTTATAAAAATAGAGAAAATTTTATTAGAACAAGTAAAACCTACTTTGGTCATAATAAATTTAACTTTGAAATCATCTTCTTCTTTTTTTTAATCAGTTTCTTTCTATCATAAACAACATCAATTACTGGTCTTCAGTCCAAGTATTTGACCATATATTAATACACACTTGGTCCTTCATTTTCCAACTTCTTACCTTCTAGATGAAATAGCCAAAGCCTGAACCAATTTTTTTTTTCTTGACAAAATTTTGGGGAATCAAATAAAAATCCCATGTATTTGGAAGAGTTGGGTCAATGATGCAGTATGAAAATTGAAAACTACTCAACAATGTACAATGAACACAAAAGGTTATATAGATTGTATGAATTGTGTGGTAAACATTTGACTGAACAATTTGATGAAAATAAATAAATAAATAAATAATAAAATTTTTTGGATATTATTACCTAGATAAAAGAAATGGTTGGGAAATGTCATAAGTATTGTTATTATAATGGCAGTACAATGAATTTGAAAGATCCACATGCAGATTGCGTGCGCCGTGTGAAATATTTAATAAAAATTTAGCTGTCAACTTAACCATCCAAACTGCCCCTTACCCTCCTATTTAATTTCAACATATTTTTACGTATTTTTTTCATATAATAAAGGATAATACCAATACTATTCACACAACACTTCCCCATACAATATAATTAAATTTGCTTTTATCTTTTATGTATTTATACTCTGATTTCTGATTTCTGATTTCACCACTCACACCAATATGAAGAGATTGTGTAAATATATGCATTAACGGAAATATTTAGACTAACCCTAAATTGATGAGTTTATTTTAAAAGAATATAATTTTGTACCATTTTCTAATAAAAAATATATAATAATGTTTAAAAGACTATGATCATATATTTTTTATTTATATATCAGAATTTTAAGTATGAATTTAAGTTTATATTAGATAAAAATGAAATTAACAATATAGAGGAAAAGACTAGAAGATTGATTATTTTAAACTTTTGGGTTAAAATGTGATTTTCTTTTATCTCTTTATTGATGTCAATTTTGTTTCAAAAAAAAACTTCTTTATGATGATGATAATATAGTGTTGCAAAGTTAACACATGAATGCCCCCAAGATTTTTTTTTTATGATAACAACAATAATAATAAAAAAAGACATCGTAATTAATCAAATGCTAAAAATAGAGAAACTAGTGTGAAAAGAAAGGGGTTTTGCAATGGACCCTTTCTCTATTTACATTTTTTTGTAGACATTAGGGTTTTGGTGGCACATTGAATCTTGGAGGGGAATGAGGCACGTGGCAGACGCAGAAGTGATGCGGCACTTGTACCTTGCCTAACCAACACAACCACCTCCATTCATTTTCTTTTGCCCATTATCAATTCTTCTTCTTCTCATGCTTTCCCCAAATATACAATCCAAATTCCAAATTTACCTAACACCTTTTTGCATTGCTATACACCCATAATAAGACAGCCCATCCCAAGGACCCACACCACTACCTGGGGATGGATGCCCAACTTTATATTATACTCCATTACTTTAATAAATAACTATGCTCTTTATAAATTATTAACATTACATCTCATAACCCTAGCTATACTAACAAATTTGAAGAGACAAAATTCATGTTAGAAATGCAATTTTAATATACTTGAGATAAACATATCTTTAGAATGATTGTGTAGTGTTTTAAAAAAGAAGAATGAATATAGGATACATGAAAAAGTTATTAGATGAGAATCTATTTGATTTTTTCCCTTTTAAGAATAAGTTATACGAAAAGAAAATCTTACACTTAATTTCACTTTTGATTCTCACCATTTCTCTTCTCTTTGTTTTCTATATTCATTATTTATGTTTCTTTCTTACTTTCTACACAAATGATTTACACTTTTATTTATCTTCCACAAAGACTCACAAAATCCTTATACAAATTATTACATTTGTTATAGAAAAAAATTAAGCACAATTCTTTTATATATCCCTTGTTAATGACAAAATATAATAACGTTTTATAACAAGAGAATTTTTAAAGATGATGTTGAACTAATTAAATGTGATCAAAATTATTGTCGATATTCTTTATTAATTTAAACCAATGAGTCAATTATTATAAGAACCAGGTTTAAGTTAAAATAAAGGCTAAATGTTTTTTTTTGTTTAATTTAAAATTTTGTCTTTCTAAAATTCATGTTGTCTTAGTTTTTGATGTACAGAGAATAGTTTGATTACTAATTTGCTATTAGATTATAATGACATTAGAGTGAAATTTGGTTTAATCTCTATTAAATATTTTTTTTTAACTTTTTGGTATTTGGTAAACCAGTGTAATTGGTATAAGATTGATCTTTGGAAACCTACCTTAAGTTTTGTTACATTTTCATAGGAATAAATTTAAGCTAGTAAGAACACTACATCCAAATAAAAGGATTTAATATTTAAATTTAATCAATCTTTTGAATTGTTAGAAATGTGAAGCATATGATAATTGAATTGATGAAAATACATACATACATATTATATTATATTATATTATATTATATTATATTATATTATATTATATTATATTATATTATATTATATTTTATATATATATATATATATATATATATATATATATATATATATATATATATATATATATTTGGTGAATTAATCATGAGATTGATTAACAATTTCATTGTTTTAAAGCATGAAATTGGGTAGTTTTATATTGCTAATTTTTCTATTAAACTAAGAAAGATGTTTTGAGATTGGATATTACTCAAAGAGTGACTCACTACTGAAGCAACATCAAAGAGTGTGCAATGATTACACTAATTATTTATCATATCTTGAGTGATAGTGTGAACATTTAAGTGAGAGAGTATTTAGAATAAGTGAGACATTGTAACTTGAGCGAGAAAGAGACTGAGACAACTTTATCCTTTTTAAAAGGATTTTACTTAAGTGATATAATGGTTACTCAAGCAAGACTAGTGACAATGTGAATAGTTTTGAAATATTAAGGAATCATGGAGATATGTCAGGACACTCAAAGGTGTTGAACTTGAAGTGTGACTCAAGCCTCAAGTGAAGATGTTTTCATAATGATGTTTAAATATGAAGATGTCTAGAGAGCTTTAACTTTCATTATTTGTTGTGTTCGTAAAATGTATCTACAAGGTTATGATCACCACACAACCATACTAAAATTATTATGAAAATAAAGAAATGAACAAAAATGAATAAAGGATATGAGAATGAAAATATTCTGTTTTTTTCATATATTGATCAAAGACAAAGAGCTGAATATATACAAATGATGTACTCATTCTAAGTATAGCTAAAGAAAATAAAGGAAAATATTACAGCCTGATACTATCATAAAACAAAAAATATAAGGATTGATGATAATTTGATTCTTGTCATAAAGACAAAATCAAATCATTAATATTTCTTTACTTCTGAGAATTTGATTCTGTCATAAAGATAAAATCACATAATTGATATTAGTTTCCTTCTATAAGCCTTGTATCTATATCCTCTTAAACCTTCCACAAGCTGGAGAGCAAATATTGATGAGACCCAGCTTGGAACAAATATTCTTGAAAGACTGAGGACCTAAGGCTTTGGTGTAAACTGCTAGTTGTTCTGTGGTGGAAATGGGAAGCAAATGGATTAGACCCTTCTTCAATTTTTCAATAACAATGTGACAATTTATTTCTATATGTTTTGTACGCTCATGAAACACTGGATTTGTTGCAATGTATCTTGCTAAGTCATTGTCACAACATAAAAGAGATGGTTGCTCAAAAGGAACTTGCAAATCTTGAAGAAGATATACTAGCCATTGAATTTCACATGTAACAGTGGTCATTGCCCTATATTCAGCTTCACAGGAACTCTTTGATATTGTTCCTTGCTTCTTTGATTTCCAGGATATAAGGAAATTTTCAAGATACACACTAAAACTATTCACTGATTGTCTTAAATCACTACAAGTGCCTCCAATCACTATCACAAAAGGCTTTTAGATGAATAGAACTGCTGGAAGAGAAAAATAAGCCAAGACTTGGAGCTTCTTTAATATACTTGAGAATTCTAATTGCTGCATTATAGTGAGCAATTGTAGGCTTATCAAGAAACTGAGAAAGTTGGTGAATAGAAAACGTTATGTCAGGTCGGGTATTAGTGAGATACATAAGTCTTCCAATCAATATTTTATAGGCATGAACATCACTGAAAGGCACACTTCCAGTAGAAGACAATTTAACAAGATTATCCATAGGAGTGACTGCAGATTTTCAGGTTAAAAGACCTGTATCTGTTAACAATTTCAATGCATATTTCCTTTGATTCATCATTATTCCTTTCTTACTTCTTGCTACTTCAAAACCAAGAAAATATCTTAAATCACCAAGATCCTTGATCTTGAAAGTCTTATTCAAAGCTTCTTTGACTCGCTCAATCTATTCTTTATCATTTCCTGCCAAAATTATATCATCCACATACACTAATAATGCTGTAAAAGATCCTTTAGAAGAATTAATAAATAAGGAGCATTCATTCATAGATTGAGTATATCCCGTAGAAAAAAGGATGACAATTTAGCAAACCACTCCCTGCCAGCTTCCTTAAGGTCATATAAAGCCTTCTTTTAATTTACAAACTTGTCCTGGTTGAATAAAAGTCAATCCAGGAGGAACAACCATGTATACATCTTCTTTCAACTCTCCATGTAAGAAGGCATTATTTATGTCTAATTGTTTCAACTCCCAGTTATATATAGAAGCTAGAGAAAGAAGTAACCTTATTATGGTCATCTTTGCTACTGGAGAAAAAGTTTCAAGGTAGTCAATGCCCTCTGTTAGCGAAAACACTCTCGCCTGGGCGAGAATACCTCATCGCTTGGGCGAAAATACCTCATCGCTTGGGCGAAAGATTTCTCGCCTAGGCGAAAACACTTCAGAGAGCACACTTACTCCAGGCGCTTTCTTGCCTGAGCGACTGTACTCTCGCTTGAGCGAAACTACTTTCTCGCGTGTGCGAGAAACTTCCCGCCTGAGCGAAAACAGTCCAGAGAGCATATTTGCTACTCGAAACCATTCTCGCCTGGGCGAATTATGCAAAAAACATCAATTATCATACAATTTATGAAGTTTTTACTACCATAGAGCTATTACACATGTCTCATATGACTAACTTAACTAGAAATTCGACTTGCATTCTATCAATTACCACATACTCATCATACATACCAGAATGAATAAACAATCAAGAACTCAACTTAAGTTTCATGCGAACTCAACTTATGTTTCATGTCAGCAAATAAACCATCACAAATGCATTTTCACAGACATATTATAAATGAAACCCTAAATCATAAACAAACTGAAATCAGGTAACATGCAAGTCAGCTTCCCTTACCTGAATTGCACTAGAAATTCTCTCTAACAACCCCAAAGCCTAAGATCTTCAAAATCTGTACCACAGGACTTCTGATCAACGTAAAACACTAAGGAACTGAGCTCACAAAGGCACTATTTGATAATTCAGAGGTCACATGCAAGCTCACAAGGTAGAAGAAAATGAAAACCTAAAAATGGCTCTAAGGGAAGAGGGCAGAACACGAACTTACTCTAATGGAGATTCTGATTGGGTAGACTTGCTCTATTATCCGTCACAAGTCCAACAGTGAGCTCCGCTTGAGAAACTGATGAGGTACGGAAGCAGAGACTTAGAGAGAAGTTAGAGGTAAAAGAGAGTTAGGGGTTTTAGAGAGATGATGGCTCGAGTGGAAATGAGACTTGACTACCTACTTTTTCTATAAATACGCGTTTTTTAGTTTAATAGTATAATAATCAAGTGTTCATTCCACTTTTATCATTTTTACTCAGAGGACAGATTTTCTAGGTTGTTACAACTTAAGTTTTGTAGTGTACCATAGCTAAAGTAAATGTTAGTTTATAGTAATACGAATGTGTCTTTCAAATCACATCATATAATGACTACATTATGCATTAGAGATGTGACTGAGGATTATAATATCTTATTGATAATGTTTAAGTTGATATTGTTCATTGGGGATTAATATATATCAAGGTAAAACCTGATGTATATGTGTGATGAGATGTAATATGTGTATGTATTATATATTATGTGTTGGATATTTTAATTTAAATTTGTTAAACCTTTACATGTGTGTTTATAGATTGCTTTATACATAATAAAGGGTTAAACAATATTACAAGTGGTAACTATAACTATAAGAGTACTATGGAAACAAACTAAATACACAAAAAGTGATTATTGGACTGTGTATTTAATTTTCAAACTTTTTTTGCAAAACTTCATTTGATAAATTGGACCAAAGGAAGTTTAATAGTGACAAACATGATGTCAAACAAGTTTTCTAAAATATTGTGTGTGATGAAGAGTTGCCACACACACGTTCAAGCTGACAAATGAACTATCCAAAAATACTTTTTAAAGTTTATTTTCAAAAATTTTCTTTAAATTAATTACAGATTGATAATATGTAATGTAAAAAGATACGGGTTGAGAGATATTTATTTAAAGTATTTTTATAATGGTTTGTCTGATAATCCATACTATATCTAATTCTTTAATCAATATGATGATCAAGGTTCTACTAATACAGGCTAATGTTGCACGGTAAGTATTATTTGAACCTAGTTACTTATGGCTAAATTATAAATATTATTTAAACATAACCATTCTTAGATAAACACGAGTTTCACTCACTAAAGAAAGTTAATATCCTAAGATGAACATGACACTAAGCTTATTTTCTTAAATAATTATAAACACAACAATATTCTTTCTCAAAAGCTAAAAGCTTAAAAATTACTAAAAATATTAAGAACTTGTTCATAGATATTTTCGTAATCATCAACATTTTGTTTCGAAAAAAAACTTCTTTATATAAAGCTGAAGAGAATAAGTTTTTAATCCTGTTTGAAGTCGTGTGAGACAAACACAAATTCGTTTTCTTCAATTATTGTTTATCTGTCTAAATTTAAACATTATTGTTTATCTGTCTAAATTTAAACTTTAAGTTACATTAAATATTTTGTACGTAACAATAATTATACATATATTCTCTAAACAACACTTTGATACATAATATTACTTATAAATTAGGATCACATAATTATTTTTTCTTTAATGGAAGAAAAACAAAGACCATGTGTGACACAAAGTCCTTTTTAAAACAAACATACTGACACATTATAAGAGTTATTAACATGAAATAACTTAAAAGCATGTTCTTTTAAGTGTTTTTTATTGTTAATACTTCAAAGTAAAATCTTCTTAAAAGAATGAAAAAATTAACACTTCTTCCATATATAAAATAAACATTATAATATTCAACCTATACTATAAATATTTAACACTTGTATCAACATTCAACATTGAATATTCAAACTTTTTAATTATAACATAAAATTATATAAATACAAAATAACTTAGATATATCGAACAAATAAATTACTTGCATCAAATATGTCAAATTATAAAATACATTTTACACATTATTTATTTTAATATATACTTAAATAATGAGAATATATATATATATATATATATATATATATATATATATATATATATATTATTAAACATATTAGAGTATATAATTATTAGTTTACCATCCTTCTTGTTGAAAAATGTTAATTTCAAAATTAAGATCTCTAATAACATTAACAGATAAATTCACTATATTGATTAGTTCATAAATTTAAAACATATTTATTTTTTCGTTATTACTTTTTTTTATACAAGAAATAGATAATAGTATTGAGTAACAAAGTTGAAGAAACACCGTCACTATTTATAGAAAGACATATTAATACATGTTAAAGAATAAAATTAACTAGTAATCCATATTATTTTCTCAACTAATAGTTTACATACTAAATACTGCACTGATTTGTCTGAAATGATTAAATTCAATGAATGATTGATAGAAAGATAAGAACACGAGTTACATGGAGATTGTATACAAGTGACATTAGATAGAGTTATATTAATCTATTTTTTAAAGAGATTAAAATCTATATAATTTTGTATTAATATAAACTTTTTATATATAATATATAAAATAAAGTCATTTTTTTTAAAATTTAATTACAATAGATTTAAGTATTTTATTTTATTTTGTATAGCTCTTTATAATAACTTAAATTACATTTTGTTTTAAATTTCAAGATATCTTTCCTAATTAATATAACAGTTTCAAAAATTATATTTTGTACAGATATTAGAAGGAACTTAGATTTAGTGGTACTAAAGAGAATCAGAATCTTTCTTAAAAAAAATACTAAATTTATATTAAAAATAATTTTAGCTGGGACATTATTTTATCCAGAAGATCCGTGAGTTAGGTTTCGCAGTTCGTGTGTTCATCGCGTTATCTTAATCGAAAACAGCTCATACTGAGTTTGAAGTGCAATTGGATCATTTCGCATTGTGGGCCACGTATTTGGTGGCAACCGGGGTTTATCGGTTCTCACTATCTAGGGCGCCGACACTGACATACCCAACGCGCTGTGCACAGAGACTGTATTCACGCGCTGGCGGCACCACACGCTCCTCCTGAGACATTTCGACGGCGTGTGATTGCGATTTGGCAAGGTCAGCACCATCAACGGCTCGTGTTTCACGACTATCCAATCATAACTTTACTCTTTTTTTCTATTATTATATGCATTATAGTACAAAATAGAAAAAAGGAAATATGTTGGTACATTACCTATGTCCAACTTGTGCTTTTCAAATGCTTCTACATGACCTGTGTCAAATATCTGCCTCTTGTTCAATAATTAAATTAAGTGTAAGTTTGGAATTAAATAATTGTTCTTACAAAAATTAATGAGAATTTCTTACTACTGACTATATTGTTTTAACATGATTCTAATAAAAGTAAATCTCTTAAAATTTGAAGAGTTACAGAATTCATGTTAAGATAAATTTCTATTGTCAAGAAACTTTTTCAAAAAGAATTATTAGAAATGCTTAATATAAGGGAACACTATTAAATTTTATTTTTTATTTTCTTTATCTTTTATTAGCATTTATTCAGATGCATTAAATATATATTTTTTAATTTATCATTTTTATTTTAGTTGGTCAGATATACATACAAATTTCTTGGGATTCCTTGACAACTTCTTGAATTATTTTTTAATGGGGACCTTGCTGGAACGTAGCAGTGGGCATGGATGGAATTTAGTGGAAGAAGGTTGAACAATTGCAAAGCATGCACTGCAACAAAAAGGTCAACAGAGTAATGGAGTCAGAAAAGGTTGAGTCCTAAAAAAACTCTTCAACTAAAAAAAACAAAAAAAAGTTATATACAAGGTCTACTTGGAAAACATAGATGTAATTATATCTTTAATCTATAATACAAAATTAATAAGATATTTCATAGAGATAAGATGAAATGACGCAATTTCATGCAATAATGTAATAATTTATTGGAAGCAACAAGGAACCTCTCATGGTCGTATAGCAATACAAGCTAAAATTTAATAATTTATTAGCAATTTTTTGATGAAGTATTATTTAATAATTAATTCTTTTGTATTTAATATAAAAAATAAAAATATTGAGATGTGACACAGTTTAGACATATTTCCATATAAAAATTAAAAAAATGTGCTTTTTTTTTTCTAAAACTACTTATATTTATTTAGATATTTACCAAATTTTATATATTATAATAATAAAAGAGTATTACCAAATCACTTCTCCTAATCAATTTTCTTGAATTTTTCATTATTATTATGTAAAGTATTAAAGGTTATAAAGATACTACCTATAACTTTTTTTTATTGTTGAATGAATGTTATTACTTATAAACTTTTTAAGATTTTGGTTAGTATTTTAGTCGTTGAGGTTTTTGATCACTATTGACTAATCTAAATAGAAGATGATTTTTTTGTATCTCAATTGTTATATGAGGTATTCTAGTATTGAATTTAAAAGTAATTAATTATTATTAATGATCCAATATCAAATCTTAACAAATTAACAAAAATATCCATAGTTAAATATAATTATAGAGAGTGACAATTTATGTGAGTGTTGATTTTTAATAATTAGATTAGGCCCCTAATTGAACCTTTCCTTATGGGTGCATGATCATATTAGATAAATTAGTTTTTGCACCCCTCATTTTGGGCCTAATATCCACCCCTGACCCATACAGATCAATTAGTATTATAAAAATAAGTAAAGTTATATTAAGGACATATAAGTATAAAAGATAATGTAATTGAAATTTAATAAGTACTAAGAGAGTGGTGGAACGAATTATCTCTTCTTTATGATTGCATCTTGATACATGCTTTAAATTTGGATATTCAATTTTAATATGATGTTGATAAAAATACAGTTATGATGAAAAACAATTAGATTGTCTTATAAGAAATTTGTTTATTGAATATATAATAAAACACCCTATTTTTATTGAAAGTAATACTTTAAGTAATTTTCCTTCAAACATATCCTTTAAACTGACAAATAATGCAATAATAATGATGAGGAAAAATGAGCTAGTCAAATTAGAAAGAAAATGAAGTAAAACAATGTGGTAAGCAAAGAGTTAATTGGATAAATATTTTGAGGATGATGTTGAAGACTTTTGGCTTGACAGAGGATGAAAACGATTACGTATAATGTTCTTTCTCTCATGACTACAACTATATTGGTCATAAGTGGAAAAATCACCTTTTACACTGGTTATGGACAACATACAACATCGGTTTTGGAACCGATGTAGATTCCACCATTATAGAAAGTTTAGACATAGGAGATACCACCTTGATTCTTGACAAACCATTGTAATAAACCCACTTAATTGGCCAGTGAGAGAGATATTACAGCGGTTGCATAGGATAACTGTTGTAATATCAAGATACTACAACGATTGCATAGGGCAACCGCTGTAGTATCTCTATTGTTTAAAAAAATTCAAAATTTTTTAGAATTATTTGATAAAATCTCTAATCCATATAATGAAACATCACAAAAATTTTCAGAATTTTTTTGACAAGTATAGATATGTGAAATAGAAAAAAAATATGTTAAAAATAAAATAAAAAATAAAAAAGTAAATGATGGAATTTTGGATTTTGAATCCTCTGTGGTTATTGGCAGCGAACTTCGTTACACCATTTCAAGTAACTTCCATTTTTGGAGCGTTTAATTTGAATTCTCTATCAAAATTTATGACCGTTTGAAGCTTTTTGGCCTTAAATTTTTGTAACTAAAAATCTATGATAAATTTATACAATGTAAGAAATCTACCATCAAATATAGACTAAATTAAGTTGGTAATAAAAATTTTGGGTTAAAAATAAATTTCTAACTATTTTTAATGAATTTTACAAAATTGTTAACATCTTACAAAGAGAAGCGGTAAGGGGTGTCAAACCAATCATTCACGGTGGAGAAAAGATCACGTATCAAGTGTATAATATCCTCAAAATCCTGCAACGTAAAACTTAGCAAACCACCTATGTCGAAAATGTTGAAGAAAATATATGAAGGAAACGAAAGGACCAACCAAATGAGCGTGATTGAGAAGAACAAAGAACGCACAAGAGAGACTCAGTGCACGAGGATTAGAATAGGGAATATCGCGGTTGGGATCCCAACCGCTGTACTATCTCACTCAAACCCCAAATCTCTAAATTTTAAAGAGCATGGGATATTATAGCGGTTGAGATCTCCCAACTGCGTAGTATGTAGATATTATAGCAGCTGGGAGCTCCCAACTGCTTAGTATCTCTTTCTTTTTAAAAAATTAAAACTCTCTTGAAGGAGATACTACATCAGCTAGAGCTCTCAATCGTTATAATATCTTAAATTTTAATTTAAAAATTTTACAAAATTTGACACGTGCATTTCGAAAGAGATATTAGAACAGTTAAGAGTTCCCAACCACTGTAATATCGTCATTGTCTAATCCAAATTTTTAAATTTTATTTTTACAGTCTATACTACAATAATTAATAAGCACAACCTCTCTAATATCTTTTTGTGTAATTGTAATATCTTTTTGTGTAATTTTAAATACTATAATTAATAAGCACAACCTCTCTAATATCTTTTTGTGTAATTGTAATATCTTTTTGTGTAATTTTAAATACTAGCGCATTTTTGCTTACGTTATAATCATTATTATTTTTTTTTATAAAATGTGTTTTTTTTCACCGATGTGATTCTTATGTTTACTATTTCTTCCAAATCTTCCTTTAATACTGCAGGTGATGTACTTGATCTTAGAGTTTTTTCAGTTTCATAATAGTCGAAGCTTTTATTTGTACTCAAAATTGTGTTAAAAGTAATAAATTATTTACAGGTAAAGTACATTGAAAGATTAAAGTAGATATTAAAACTCTTATTTAATTGATCATCCAATGATTTAATTGTCGGTTAAAATAAGCATTTAAGCTTCGAAGTATAGATAGTTGAACTCTCCACTAAATAATATTTTAAGCAACGAACTTGGAAACTATAGACTAATTTTATTCTTTATTATATGATTCAGAACCTTTGACGGGTTGAGCTTGAAGGGTGTACATGGTTGCTAATTATAGTTAATTTCATAATATTATAAACATTGAGTTAAAAGTTGAAATTTATTATCATTATAGTTTTTATGATTTATAACTTTTGAAACAATAATTTGTTTGAGGTTAATATATATAACACAATTATGGCTAAAAACCAATACAAAACAATACTTACTATATTAAATAATAATTTATAAAGGGACAAATTTTAACTGGTATAGTAATATTTACAAAATTATATAAGTAAAATTTAGTTTCCAAATAAAATTATTTTTTTTTGTGATAAATTTTAGTCATTATACCTTGGTTGATATAAGTTGATTTGGTAACATGATTGTGCCTTAATTATCTAATTTCCAATTTGATATTTTTTAACAAAATATATTGTCAAGATAGATTTTTATTTTAATACTTTGATTATGGAGTGAATTTTCAGTTTATTTTTTTAAACGATAACTATTCGTTGCTTTAATTTTTTCATTTTATAGAACTTCCAATTTAGTTCATATTTTATAAAATGATAAAAAGAATTATGATTTCTTTCGAAGACTAAAATTAACTAATTATGTTTGAGTTATATAATATTATTATTGACGATAACTTTTCGAATGTTTAACTTATGGATTAAGTTGAAACATTAATATATAAGTTGATTCAAATGTTTAGTGCTAAATTCCATTTATTCTTAATAATGATAAGAAATTAAAATGAAAAAAAAGATCAAATTAAATTACATTTTGAAACATTTTATTATGTTAAAAATAAGTAAAAAAATTTAAAGCCAAGAATTAAAGGGAATAATTATTTGTTCGTCGTACATGTGATGAAATTGATAGTTTTTGTACTACCTAATCAAATTATTAGTGCTTAAAAAATTCAATAAAATTATTGTTTCATAATTAAAAAAAATTATGTTATAACAATTTGGAAGTAGTGTCCTTTAGAAAAACATGGTCATACTCTCAAAAATACATTTTCATAACCTAATTTGATTCTCATGTTATATACCTTCATAATCCCACACAAAGGTTGGTGCAAATTTAAACCTAAAATAACTCAAAACCTACGACAGATTCAAATTCAAAATAATTTTGACTCACCCAATAAGTAAATAAAATAAAAACGGAACGACAAAATTAGTGTTTTTGAAAACCAACAAATTATTATTTAAATAATGTATTAGATACAACATATAGTGGATAAAAAAAAAACGAATTAGAAACAAATGCTTCATTAAAAATGGCCATATTTTTCAATAAAGATTAGATATAAATAAACTTAATGAATACTGAATATAATTACATGATTACAACAAAAAAAGTTAATTGATGTTTTGAGATATTTTTTAAAGAAATTGGAAATGTCAATTATAGGTCTTGAATCATCTCATACAATCTTTACATGTTATTACAAACAATTTTGAACAGTCCAAATTCAGAACTTGTATGGTTGATAATTGAAGTGGTTCTTAGAGAAAGCTATTTTGAGCAAATGTTATATAAGTGTGGGAAAGTAAGAACACTAATAAGAGAAAGGTTGTTGTTAGAAGAGTGTTCCAATTGTGTAGGTAAGAGCAAAGGAAGAAAACTTGTGACCAAAGAAAATTTCTGTTAGGAGAAAAATGTTTGGAAATTTTGAAAAGGAGTGTGGTTGTAAAAGGTTGTGGGTTTTGTTAATTCATTTGACTTTGTGAAGAAGAAAAAAGTTAGTGGGATGTGAGAAAATTCTTGTTTGGCCTTATGCATAGTGTAAAGGCCACGCTTCACATTTGTAGTTTCGTTTCACAAGCTACCATGTTCAATATTAATTTAATAAATAAATGTGTGTCCAACAATGCTATGTATCTATTAGTCATTATTGTCGACTTAGGATATATTAATGTTTTTTTTTATACAATAAGGTTTTGATAGTTAATATTAAAAAGATAAGGTTCAATCCCATCCAGGAAGACAATCACTTCATGCATGCCGAATTTTGGATGTAACTCACAATTTTCAAAATAATTATTTTACATTATTTTAAAGTAATATTCAGATCATCAAAAAATTTTCTAGGATATACCTTTTAAAGTTTATGAAATATATTTCAGAATATAACTTTAGGATTTTCGAAATAAGATTTCCAAAATAAAATTTCTAAACAGTATGAAATGTATTTTGGAATAAACTTTCTAAAACAAGATTTCTAAAAATGAAAAACACTTTTTGAAATGTATATAGTGCCTTCTAAGTTATATTTTCTAAAATAAATTTTCTAAAACAAACTTTCCATATCACATGAAATATGTTCTGGAAAGAGATTTTTAGAATGATATATTTTTTTTAATGTTCTTTTTTTTTTTTTTTTTTTTTTTT
>Ga0209700_103897_pt1 | contig 27848 bp, 21 predicted proteins | sample SiratroredBW_FD_187528 | JGI IMG/M metagenome (GOLD analysis project Ga0209700, IMG submission 187528) | Root nodule microbial communities of legume samples collected from California, USA - Siratro red BW (SPAdes) (version 2) | ecosystem: Host-associated > Plants > Roots > Nodule | place: USA... | reverse complement strand
TATATAATATATATTTTTATATATATATATATATATATATATATATATATATATATATATATATATATTTAATCAATGTAAAATGAATATATTTTAATTATGGTATCTATAATTATTATTTTAGTCTGTCAAAAATTAAAATTTATTATTTTTATTTTCATTATTATGTGGCACTTCTTAATTATTTTTGCATTCGCTGAAAAGTTAAATGATAAGGTGATGTCTATTAGTATTGTGAAATAATGTGGGTAAATACAGTCTTTTACAAGCTTTTAAAATATATAAATATAAGTTGTTTATTTATACTTAAATCAATGTTAAGGATAAAAATTCACGATTTCAAAATTTTGGAAGATGAAAAAATAAAAAATTATATTATGATTAAAAGTAATAATTTTTAGTTTTAAAAAATCAAAAATAAATAATTTTTTTTCCTTAGGATCAAAATAAAAATAAGTTCATCTTACATAAAATGAAAAAATATTAAAATTCATTTTATTTTATATAAAATTTGTATGAAATAAATATTGATCCAAGTGGTATATTTTATGAATAACTTCTTGAGTAATTTTTCAATAGTGTTAATGCAATTTACACATGTGTCGTTCCATTTATCACTGTTTGTTTTCATAATAATTTAATAATTTCTATTTATATAATATTCATATTATTATTAGTATATTTTAAAATTTGTAGCAAATTATTTTTGGATTTATTAAATCATAAAAAAAGTATAGTATACAACTTAATATTATGATTGTTTAAAAAGCAAAATAGTAATTAAATTATAGATATTTTAATATATTATATTAATTTTAATTTTATCATCTGGTATTAAATATTATATTAATTAGAGTATGCTATATTAAATTAAAATAACAATAAAATATAAATTAAGTTTACTATTATTTAAAATCTCATAAATAATTATAGAAGCTATTTTAAAAACCCACCATTTGTGTAATTTTTAAACATTTTTGTCTTCATTATTATATGCTACACCTAAATTATTAGTGATTTAAATTGAAATATAAGGACATTATAGTGAATATAATAAAAGTAGTATTTTATTTCATGAAGATTGAATTTATTTCATGAGTTGATTCCATGCTTAGCTCAAGAGTTGTCTGTAACAAACATATAGCCAGCAAATTGGTAATTACTTTTCCTGGCTCAAACACTTGCAGAAGATGAAGATAATTTTCATCCGGAAATTTCTCCAAGGACTGAGGATTTTCCATGTCATACATGTTTAAAGTTGTTGTAATTTTTGTTGATAGAAGAAAAAGTAATATCTTTTTTTTTTGTTCTTACTATCACATGAAAACCTAGAAAGAAGTTTCATTACTGATGCCAAAGGTAGTAAACACAACCACACCATTAATCTACCGAAAACAAAGGTAGGAAACAAGTGCATGTGGAAGTGTATGAGAACAATAACATTGAAGGCACCTCTTTGGAATAAATGGGTCATTGTATTTTCTTAGCAATCTTTATAATGGTTGTGTACTGTGAGAAGTTATTCTCTAAGTTTTAGAAACTTGTTCTTTTATAATAATGATTAATTATTACTATTAGTGTAAAAAGAACAATTATTGTATTGTATGATCTTGGTTATGGCATAAGTGTTAGAACATTTATTTATTTTTACACAGAAAATTACTAGCTTACAAAGAGTTGTACAACTTATTTCTTTAATTTTAAATAAAAGTTATTTTCTTTTATTATTATTTATTGGGTATAGAGTTCATTTAAGGTTGCAATGTTGAGTAAATGTGTTTGTAAAGTTTATTGATTGAGGTATTTAAATGACTTATTTATGTTTATTGAAGTCTAAAAGTGAAGTTTGGAAATATTTCAAAAATTTTGTAAAATGATTGAGACAGTAAAAAATACAAGATAATGGAAAAAAATATATGTAATTAAAACTTCAACGATTTTTTAGTGGCTATAGAAATAGTTTATTAAAGATTTTATCCATATACTTCACAATAGAATTGAGTGGCATAATAAAAAAACTCTTATTAAGTAGTCCAAATTGTATTAATTGGAGTTCATACGTTAATAATATATTTGAGAAAAGCTTTCACATATGCAGTATACTCTATCAACCGAATATCGTCTAGGTTTCCTGAGTATAGAACATGTCTTCAATCACTTACAAATGTAATAGTAAACCCTAAAATTGTTGAATTAGCTTATGTGCACATACACAAGTATCAAAGAAGTAAGTTGTCTCTTAAAATTAAAAGGTGCGTGTTTTTTGACTATGTATATCACTTAAAAGGATATTGATCCTACAATTAACAAACCAAGTAAATGTTTATTACTATAATTATTGTAGTTTTTTTTATGAGACCTTGATATATTTTTTTTCGTAAGTTTGAAATATAAGGAGAAAATTATGATGAAATTCGGACTTTTGTTATACAATTAGTTAATATTGAGTTCAGATTAGAGAAAGAAAATAACAAAGTTGTATGAGGAGATGATTCTAAGTGCAACAATCTCATGATGAACAATTTAAGCATGTTGACATCAAAGATTTTGCCAATTGATGTTGATGATATATCACACCAGTTGTTCCCTCAAAAACATAATATAGGAAAAATTTTATTGCTAGATTGTCTCACTATAAGTATTATTAAAACTACTTATGATCCTGACTTCACTAGTAATACCAAATACCTTATAAGTACCATTTGTAACTATAATTTATTTTCAACTCAAATATCGCACTAATAGTGTGTAGCAAACTTTAATTGATTCTACTTAGAAGGATGTTATAAATAAGGAGATGAGACCCTTGTAAAGAAATAGAAATAGGAATCAATAGATTGTCTAGTTGAAAAGAGACCAATAGGATGTCGATGGGTGTATATTATGAAATTTAATACAAATTATACAAATAATAGGTTAAAAGCTAAATTAGTGGCAAATGGGTATACACAAACATATGGAATATATTACGCTAAAATATTTTATCCCGTAACCAAAATTAGCAAATTTCAAGTATTGTTATCTCTAAGTGTAAACCTTGATTGGTCCTTACAACAAATTGACATGAAAAATGCCTTCTGACACGAGAAATTGTTTGAAGAAGTTTATATGGAACTACCAAAAGGATGTGAGATCCGAATACGCATAACAAGAATGTATGCAAGTTGAAGAAATTATTATACAGATTAAACCAATTGTTGGTAGATTCACCAAGTGAATACTTGCTTTTGGATATTAACAAAGTAACCAAGATCATACCTTGTTTCTGAAAAAAAAAAAAAAAAAGATTACAATTCTTATTGTCTATGTTAATGACATGATAATTATGAGAGATGATATAAACGAGTGCAACACATGAAGAGAGTACTTGAAAAAGGATTTTAAGATGAAAAATCATGGTTCTTTGAAGTTCTTTATTGGAATTGAGGTCTCAAGATCAAAATTGGGTATTTTTCTCAATAAAAGCATGTGCTGGATTTATTGAAAGAACTGGGATGATAACATGAAAACCAACAAATTCTCAAATTAAAGGGGGTTGAAGTTATGCATTGAAGAATACCAAAATCCAAGTAACATGAAAAATGCTTGATACTTGTAGGGAGATTGATGTATCTCTCCTACACTAAACCAAATTTATGTTATGCTCTTAGTGTGGTTAGTTAGTTCATGGACAATCCAACTAAAAAACACATAAATGATGTTATATGGATTTTAAAGTGCATAAAGTTGTTCCTAAAAAAAGAGTATTATGTTAAAGAATAATTCCAACTACATGGATGTGATGGTTCATACAAATGCATATTGAATATGTGTTCTTGATAATAGAAGATCAACCTTTAGATACTTCACAATTGTTAGAGATAATCTTGTCACATGAAAAAGCAAGAAGCAAAAAACTTATAACTAGATTCAATACAAAGAGCTAAACTTAGAGCAACAATTCTTGAACTTTATGAAAGTTTATAGCTCAAATTATTTTTTCAAAATTTAGGATATACACGTATGCATACATATTCCATTTAATTGTTTTATGCGTGACATTGTTCATAATCTTATCCAACATAATCATATCATATAACGTACATAGATGTTGATAACTTTTTTATAAAAAAAAAATATTAAGATACTTATATTAAAGTCATGAGAAGTCCGGTGGTGTTTGAGAGATTATTAACTAGTTAAGAATATATAATATTTCTATTCCAACTTATTGAAAATTATCGAGATGAATATATTTAATTAATTATATTATAGGCGAAGATATTTGATTAGCTTAACTATAAGTTTGTATAACTTTATAAAATATTATATAATTAAATTTTTTTTCGATTTAGTCCTCATACTATCTCTTTATTTCAATATTTATTATAGTAAAATGCTATAAAAAAAAGTGTATTTGTATAAAAAAATTTAGTTGAATAAAAAATCATAAAGTAAATGTTATTTTTAATTATATGTATACACGTATTTAATAAAGTGATAATGAATTACATAGTTTCAAATTGATTATTGTGATGAATTGAAATAAAGTTGTTTTATTAGAAAGAATATTATTTATATATAAATAACTTATGTCGGTGCAATTCCTTGAGCGGATAAGGATAGTTTGTTATTTTCTTCGGGAAGTATGAATATAAATACATATAATTATGTCTAAGTTTTATTTTAAATTATTAAATGTTTTGTACAGACTCTACGTTTAATTTATAGTAAAATTGATAATATTTTGGCTGTTATACGTGCGAATATATATATATATATATATATATATATATATATATATATATATATGTTAAATAAAAAATACAGTATATATTATTTTATAAATTAGTATCAATGAAATTATTCAAATTTATATTTTTCTGTGCATACTTTTTTTTTCTTAAAGCAGTATATAGAAATACAAGTTTTGTAAAATCAATATTATTTTTTTCGTAAAAACTATTTGAACAATAAAAAAATATTAAATTAGATATTAAACTATTTGATTTTAATTTGTGTCAATAGTATGGATAGATATTAACCTAATTCATATTATGTTCACCTCTCTCTTTAAAATATTAAATATGTCATAATAGAATAAATATCAAATATACTACAACATCATGATATAGATATCTTATTCAATTATATTCTACTCATCAAACTAACCCTACGGAAACATTTTTATTAAGGTAAAATAATTATACAATTTGAATTTCAATTTTAAATCATTAATTAAATTAAAACAACTTGTTAATGATTGATTGAGGATTCAATAATTTAATTAGTGCAAGAGATATATAATTAAAAAAAGTAGTCTATGATGATTTTTGATAAAAAAAAATTATAAGCCTTTAAAATCCATAATCAATGAACTTAATCTCATTATCTATCTATGCTTGGTAGAAGTTTAACTTTAGAAAGTGATGTGTTTTATTTCGCTATGTCTTGAAGAGTAATAAAGACTGAAAGATAAACTAATAAAATTAGTACAAAAAATTATATTCTCTCTTTTATTTGAATCATAATTTTCTCTATTCATTTAAAAAAATGTCTTATAGGAATCATAACTACTTTTTGTAGAAAAAAAATTATCAAAGCATGTTGAAATAAAAAACATCTCAACAACTGTGTCCATAACTCATCACACTATGCGTCCATCCCTATATTTTATATACCTTATCCTAATTTTAATGTTATTCAAATATTTTTTCCACAAAAATTGACTAACACTGGCATCTTGTTTTAGAATAGAGAGAGAAAGGTAAAAAAAAAAAAAAATAGAAAATAGAAGATGAGCAATGTGTACCTCATTATTTTACTTCACATTTTTAAGTATAAACATGGTTAATCTACACAAATTCATCCTCTTCTTTTTACCCAATACAACTTTAGGAGAGCAAATAAAACGTTAGTGATGAAAATTATTCTTATAATACCGAAAATCATTATTCAACCCTTATAAAACTATCATTTTGCCTTGATTAATGGAATTTTCTTTATCTTTGCTTTAATTTAAGTTGTAGAATGGGACTTTCTCTAAATTTTCTTTAATCTAAGTTGATGATAGAATGCTATTAGTAAAAATATTTATTATTAATAACTATTTTGTATTGGAAAACCTGACAACAAAAATAAAACCATTTATTTTAATTACATTTATTTTTTATAAAACTAAATATTAAACATTATTTGAAACATTGAGCCTATTTCCACTTAAAAAAGATAACTTATTAACCTGAAAGATAAAATATAATGGAATGTTAATAATATTTTAATAAATGTTATGTATAAATTACTTTTAATTATAAAAGTAAAAAATTACAATTTTATTATTTTATTAAGTACACTAATTTATATAAATATTTTTTTTATTTTTATTTTTTTAATCCAAACAACTTCATTTTCTCCTCAAATTCATGATTCCTTCGTTCAAATATACTTTTTAAAGCAAATACATCTTTAAGATTTCTAAATTATTATAATCAATGTATTTTTCTTTAAATTAATAATTATTAAAAAACTAACATGTTATCTTAAATAACAATCCTTTAAAAAAAAACCTTATGTTACATATGTTTAAGAATATTAATTACTAACTAATTAAACTAAAAGTCAATCTATCAAGCCACTGTAACTACAACAACAAAATACATTGGTTTAAGGGACTTACCTATCTATTTTATATTACACATGTTTAAAATATCAAAATTAATTTTTACAATAAAAATTATTTAAAAGATTATAATTTTCATGTTATATTGACTGAAAGACGCAAATATAAAGTAAAACAAAAAAAGAGAAAAAAATTTGAAAATGAAAATGGCGCCCTTGGCTAGATCTGGAACGTTACGTTACACCGTTTCGCATTCAAATTCCCTCTTTCCCCAATCCTCTACCCTAATCTCTCTCAGCGCCTCTCTTCTCATCATCATCTTCAACAACAACGCTCTCAGGTTTGTCTTCACTCTCTCTCATCTCAATCAATTCAATTTGCATATTCTGTATATTATCTGTTTGATGAAAAGCGTGATCGAAGTGAAGTGAGTAACGGAAATGGAGAAGTACGAGAAGCTGGAGAAGGTGGGAGAAGGAACCTATGGGAAAGTGTACAAGGCACGCGAGAAAGCTAGCGGCAACGTGGTGGCGCTGAAGAAGACGCGTCTGGAGATGGACGAGGAGGGCGTGCCTCCGACGGCGCTCCGAGAGGTCTCGCTTCTGCAGCTTCTCTCCCAATCCATCTACATCGTGCGCCTCCTCTCCGTCGAACACGTGGACAAGGTTCCCAAAGCCCACAAGGCCTCCGCCAACCCCCTCACCAAGCCCATCCTCTACCTCGTATTCGAGTACCTCGACACTGACCTCAAGAAGTTCATAGACTCCCACCGCAAGGGCCCTAATGCTAGGCCCCTTGCTCCCCAGCTTATTCAGAGCTTTCTCTTCCAGCTCTGCAAGGGCGTCGCGCACTGCCACAGCCACGGCGTCCTCCACCGCGATCTCAAGCCCCAGAACCTGCTTCTGGACCAGCAGAAGGGGATTCTCAAGATCGCTGATCTGGGCCTCGGCCGCGCCTTCACCGTCCCTCTCAAGAGCTACACGCATGAGATTGTTACTCTGTGGTATAGAGCGCCTGAGGTTCTCCTCGGCTCCACGCATTACTCCACTGGGGTTGATATTTGGTCTGTTGGCTGCATCTTTGGTCAGTCCACACCACTCACTCTTTCTGTTCTAGTTTGTTTGTGTTTGGAGTTTGGATGAATGGATGCTTGCAAAAGGGGTTTTTGAAATGGATTTAGTTGATCAAATTTGGTTTTTGAAGTAGTGTGACTTATAAATTTTGAGCACAGAAGTTATATAACTTTTTTTAGTAAAGAGTCGTATTATAGGTGCAAATGTTTGGGCCAATTTCTTTCTAGGATTTAAAGTTGTATCACCAATTGTCAAAACTAATCATATAGCTAATATTACGAGGGGGATTATTATTCTAGTGAACTTGTTTGTTCGTATTTAAAAAAAATGTTGAGTTTATTTAATTAAAAAATTGGGGAAATAAAAATAAGAGAAAAAATCTAAAAGGAAAAAGTGGGGAAGGGTAGTTATTGTAGAAAATAAATTTGATTTTATGTGAATGCAGATACTCATCCTTCATTATGGAAATAGGAAGTAGGACAAACATGAATAGCTTGTATTTTAAGGAATCAATTATTCCTGGAATGTTTTTATCAAAGCTTGTACCAAACATAGGAATGTGACATTCATATGTTCACTCTCATGGGAATCTTTATAGATAACTTGAAATGAACACAACCTTTCCTATTTGGGTGTTTTCAAAAGTCTGTTTGGATAAATTTGAGTATTCACTGGGAAATTTCTTTAAATCTACAAGAATTGAAATAAAAAATAAATAAAATGGCGGTTAAATGTATATTAGACTATAACTTTTCATATTTTTATGGAAATATCATATTGTCTCCTCACGGGAATAGAAATATAAAATAAAACGTAAATGGAAGTTAGACATGTACTTTTTGAACAAACTACTCAAAGAGAAAAATTATGCTAGTTTTGCTGGAGAAAGGAAGGGGGAAATATGCAGAACCAAACATGTTGGTTATTATTTGCTTAATATTATGTTAACTTGTATTTTAGTATTATGATCCTGGATGATCTAATGTGAACCCAAACACTCCCTTGTAAATTCCTCGACATTTTGTCTGTTTCTATGCAGCTGAAATGGTGAAAAGGCAAGCGCTTTTTCCTGGGGATTCTGAGTTCCAGCAGCTAATTCACATATTCAAGTATGTCTGAAAACCTTTTTTTAGTTGTGCCTGTAATATCAGAAGCTAGTCACATTTTTTTATCTGTCTTTTCATACTTTGTTTGTTGATCCAACTATGCTGTTTGCTAATTATTGATCCTTCAAGGATGTTGGGGACTCCGACTGAGGAGCAATGGCCAGGAGTTACTTCTCTGCGTGATTGGCATGTGTACCCGCGGTGGGAATCTCAGAGTTTGGCAAGGCATGTACCTACCTTAGGACCTGATGGACTGGACCTTCTATCGGTTAGTATTTGTATTTTTTCCTCTCTTGAATGGTTTATGCTTCTGAATTCATAGCCCTCCGGTCCTTCACATAAATAAATACTTACATATTTGTGCAACAGAACTTTCAGTCACCACATAAATTCTTCCTAATGTATTCTCTGTTCCGTGACCATCCGAACAAAATCAAAAATATGTTTGAGGCTATGACATAGGTGCCGTACTGCGTTTTTGTCTCAGAGTATCTCAATGTATTATGAATTGATAAATAGAAATTTTAGGCTCAATATAAAGAACTACTGGAAACCAGGGTGGGTTCCTCCTGGATATCAGGTGCTCAAAAAGAAATTTTGAAGCCAATTGGTTATTTATATACCATAATACTTAAAATAGCATAATTCCCTTTTAATTTTTGGTGGCACGGTTTCTAGTCTTATAAAAGTTGATAGAAGGAGTTCAAGAAAATTATTAAAAAAAATCATAATAAGTGTACTTGAATTAATTTTTATAGTGATATCGATTTCATTGTCTCATCATCTATGTAGCTTATCTCACATGGTTGGAGTTTGTTGTATACCATACACTTGATTGGAATTTTATTGCATACCATATATATCACCTGATCTAGCTTTTAGATTGAGCCATCTTTGCATCTTATCGCCTTTGTTGCTTATCTCACTTTGTTGTGTTTTTTACGCGCTACGTATACATATATACCAACCCTTTTTCAACAATATATTTTCTTTCAACTGCAGAAAATGCTCAAGTACAACCCTGCTGAGAGAATATCTGCCAAGGCAGCACTTGAGCATCCCTACTTCGACAGTCTTGACAAGTCTCAATTTTAGTTTTGCCTCTAAGTCAAAAGGTTTTGTGCAAAAGTGACCGTTAATCAGTATTATATAGCAGTCGATGAAAATTATTCAATATGTCCAATTCAGCTTGTGTGTAATATTTCGTCATCATCTTGGTGATATATGAACAGTTCAATCTTAAGGGCAGTTCATGGTTGCCAAAGTCTTTGTAGGACCCTTGAAACACTCAATGCTCCTCAAAAGTTGTAGTTTCTGTTGAAATTGAAAAGATATTTCATGTCTATGATATTAACTATCCCAGTGCTCGATGTCTAATCTTTTTAGGGTTGGTTGTATTTTCTGTTGAAATTGAAAGGAATAGACCATGACTATACTCGTGTACGTGTGTTTGTGAAAGAATAAACCATTCCTTTCATTATTGGAACTTAAAACGGTTCCTGAAGTCAAAAAGTTTATTAATTAGCTTTTAAGACGAATTATGTTTTATGTAGTTTTTTTTTTTTAATTTTCAAGAAATTATTCAAATAATGTTTTAGCACAACAAAAATATTAAGTTAGAATCTAAATTGATGAATATTTCGGAGATTACTTGGTGTGGTTTCTTGATTTTATACATTATTTAGAAAAGACGTTAGTGTTTAGAATATAAAATCGAGTGTTAGTGTTTGATTACCATTGTCTTGCTAGGAAGTTACCTGTTTCCACCTGGAAAGCCAAAATTAAAGGTTAGGTAATGAACGTCAACACTAATATTTTGTAATCTACTTGCGCTTCTTTCAAATGTCATTGTCCATCCCTCACATGAGTAATTCAATTGCAAATAAAGTGTAAACTCTTTTTAAATGTATTTTAGTCTTTTTATGAATAAATCAAATAAATTAACCCGACTTATAAATCTCACGTATTTTTACTTTTTATGCACAAAAATATCAAACAAAAATAATGCTAGTGCCAAATGTTAAAATAAGAACAAGAGTTGTGTAAAATCAACAAATTGTGATTTCAAGCATATTAGTAAAGATGATATGCTCTTTTGGCGTAGTGGACTGGAAAAAACTTGGCAGGAAATATATTCTTATTTTTTATTGTGCATCTTTTTTTTTACTTGGGTAGTTAAATACTATTCTATATTACATTTAGGAACTATAATTATACAATATAAGAATATTTGTGGTATTGTTCATGTTTAATGAGTGCTTGGTTGGAAGCTTGGAGATAAAAACTGGGTGGCCAAATTAAATGGGTATGTTTTAGTAGGATACATATAAAGAGAAATTGCTTTTTTTTTACTAATTTTTATTTATTTTAACATCTTGTTGTCTCTTTCCATTTCTTTTCATTTAAGTAATTTTGTTTTTTTTAAAATTTATTTTATACTCATCTTTTTTATTTATATTTTCATCTTTTATATTTCTCTTTTCCTTACCAAAACAGACTGTAAGGGCTTTATACTTAAAAATGTCCATGTTTATTAAATACATTTTAATATATTATATTTAATAGAATAATAAATTTATTATAGTTATAATATGTATAAATAATGGTGTTTGATTGGTACTGTATTATTCAAACTCACCTGTATTTATAAACTATTGTGGGTAATTACATAAGTTTGAAATTTGGTAATATATTGATAATGGGAAATTGGGAATGTCTTCATACAAACAAAAAAAAGTGTTATTTGTTCGACAGAAGAAAAATAATTTTTGGGTATTTTATTTTATTTTGTTTATTAATAAAAAGTTAAATTTTTTATTCCCTCTGTCGTAAGTAGGAAAAGCTGTTTTCCTATAAGTAGTAAAACTATCAATTTATTCCTGATTTTTTTAATCTTTAGAAGTTCGTTGCTTCTTAAGAATATCTTAAAGTTAAGCAAGTTAGATTTTCTAGAAAAAAACATGCTATAAAAACTAGCGTTTAATAATTTTTGGAAACATTCGTGGATATTTAAAAGGGTCTAATGTCACAAAAACTTTGTTAACAACAAATCTATTTTTTATACATTACGTAATAATTATCAATATTTTACAAAACTTTCCAAGAATTTTGTTGTAGGATTGACATTCTTAAGAGAATATAGTTTATTTAAAAACAAAAATTCCTTTACTAAAACACCAGTTCTTACCAGTGTAATTTGGAACAACATTGTTTGTTTTGGAAATTCTAACCAATCTAATGACCAATGAAGCCAAAGCTTCATTTCCTGTTGAAGTGCAGCATTACAATATCTTTTATACCAAGGGAATGAATGAATGCATTAACAATTCAAACTTTCCTTTGTTTCATAAATTAAAGTTTAAAATACAATGATATATCCAGGTAAACCCTCATCAATGTCAAATGATGCTGGTGCTTGTTTATATGAACATATAGTTAAGAAAAAAAAAAAAAAAGTAGAAGGTTTTGCTGAGGCTATTACTCAAGTCTGCATTGAGGAATTGCATCTTGGATAATAACATCTATTATGGTATCAAATTTCTCTATTCAAGAGAAACTGCATTGTTCCCCAGCAAATCCCACTCTGGATTGTTTGGTATCGTATATTACCCTCTGGTTTCTTTGCTGATAATTTCCAATAATAGCAGTTTCATATGCATCAGAAAGACTTGCAATGGCCAAACAAACTTGTGAAGCATCCTCTTTTACCACATAGAATGTGCCAGTTGCATCCACATTCAGCTCAGCATTGTCCTCAAAATGAAGACTTATAGTAGGGGTGCTCACTTCATCATATCCAGTGAGATTGAAACAGGTATCCAAAATTGAAAACCCTGGTGCTGAAGGGAAGCCAGTGAACTGTTTCAAGAACTCTGCCTTCAAAGCCTTGTACAGATAAGGGGGTAGTCTTGTGATCACTGTGCCAGAATCTATCAAAACCCCATCATTGCCAAAGCTTGGAGCTTTCAAAGCCACTCCACCAACATCTATGCCAGTGAGATTGAGAATGTAGAAGTTGGTAAGCTGTGGATTTGGAAGCATTCTAGTGTAAGTGATTGGAGTCACATTCTTGAAAAGTGAAGACTCATTGCCCATGACTAATGACCCAGATGCACCTGCTTCTGTGGTTGGTAAGCAGTATGAGAAAACTCCTCCAAATGTGGTATTGGTTTGAGAAACCAATGAAAGGTAACTTCTTCCCAATCCCATTAGGCCAGAGACTCCTCCAAATAGACCTTTGTTGTTCCTACCACAACCAAATACAAAATCTGTCACAGAAACACCTCCAAAACTTAGCTGCTCAACACCTAGCTCTCCATTAGTGTAGGATCCATCACCATAGTTAACCACATAGTTACAAGTTGATGTGTTACTTCCACTTCCACATGCTCCTGTGTTTCCTGTGGCAATTTGAAGAGATTGGCATGTTGATGAATTGCATGAAACTGATTGATAGGAAGAGGAGGTGGAAGGTTTGAACATTGGTCCTTGTTGATTGTAACATGACATGCAAGGCTCACATTGGACCCATGTCAAGTCGCTTCCGGTGTCCATTATCACAGTCATATTCGTGCTTCCCAATCCCATTGTCACAATGTAGTTTAAGGTTTGCAAATTTATACCAGAAGCCAATGGAATTTGAGTTTGTGAAGCTTCTATGTTTTTGTTTGAGACTAGTTTTCTTATCCTGTTTTGCATTGAACGAACTCGAAGATCATCTAATATCAACTGCTTCTGAAGCCTTCTGTTCCAATCTATTTTCTTCTTTGAGCAGTGTTCTGTGTCCTTCATTTCCAGCACAATGGAACCTTTCTCCCGCCCTGAGAATTCATATTAAAGGGATTTCATTTCTGAACTGATATAATAATTGGCTTAAACTTTTAATTGGAAGCAACTTTATTAATAGAAAATATGAAATAATATAAATCCAAAGTGGTATTCAAGTCAAGGCATTCTTTGTCAAAGGTGTAAGCCTCTTCTTTAAGACCAAATTTGACAAAGAAAAGGAGAGACCAATGCTAGTTTTTCTTTTCTCTTTTGCTTGAGATTCTAACATTAAAGCAGATTAGTAGTTTTCATTAGGTATTATTATTAGATCCAAAGTGAAACATGACATAAAGCTGATAAAAACAAAATCTATGAACTTCTCATTCCCACTGAACTCACTTGATTCCGGAAGGAGGCAACCCTGGCTACCATGTTGCTGCTTCTTCTGGAACATTTGCAAGTTGAACATCTTCTTCTCTTCATAAGAACACACTTCGTTTGCATTGATGATGCACAGAGAAACAAGGGACAGAAAGAATGGCAACATTGGTGTTGCCATAGCCATTAATGAGGGATGATGGTAGGGAATTGCAAAGAAAGATAAACTTGGAAAGAATGTTGGAAAAGTTCAAGGGAGAAGAAATATTGAGAGGGAGAGAGAAAGTGGAGAAGTGTTGAACTTGAAGGCCTAATGGAGGAAATTCTTTGTGAGTGGTGTGTATTTTGGCATGAGAACAAAAGAAGAAGTGGTGGCTTTTAGACCCCACTTGTGCATGAGGAATTATTGGGGTTTCACGTGCACATAATCAAAAAAGAACACTAGTGTTCTGTTTGGTGGGTGGTGAAGTGGGTCGAGGGACTTTGGATTTTCAATCATCTTATTGGCCTCTTAAGCCCTTTAAGATAAGACCAGCTGCCCTTCATGGTTGCCATAAACCATACAACTTGTAAGCAAAAGTTTTCTCATTTATGTCCGTACAAGTTAACTCTAGTTAATGAAAAACCTTGATTTATTTCTTCTTTTCTGTGACAAGTTTTTGTTGATAAAAGTTATTCAAACATGGCCTTAGTGTGTCCTGTGCAATGTCTCTTACTGATATGTCTTTGTTGAATCTGAAAGACATGACATGTTCCAATGTCTCCTAGCTGGCTTTATTCTTTTTCTACCAGAGAACTGAAAACGTACACTGTAATCAGTCTTGAGAAAACGATACATGAAGCAGTTCCACTTCGAAACAATCAACATAGTGGCATTTCTTCTGGATTTTATAGTAAAAATTGATCTCTTATATTTGTTTTCCCGAGACACAGGCTTAGTTTTCTAGTTTTCTGCATTCCAACAAAAAAATTTAATGCTGCTAGCTTCACATTTCTCCAGCATGTTTCTCTTCTTTTCCTATAAAAAAATAACCTGTGACACTTTTTGTACCAAGAATAATATATATCATATATATATATACATATATATATATATACATATATAGATATATATATATATATATATATATATATATATATATATATATATATATATATACACACATATATATATATATATATATATATATATATATATATATATATATATATATATATATATATATATATATATAGACACACATATATAGATAGATATAATTCATTTGGTCAAACTGCTTACAGATGGTAACAGAAAGTTTAATTGTTTGAGAAAGGATAGTGTTTCCTCTCTGATAGGAAAGTTGGTTTTTTCACATTGATATAAGAAAAGGCTGTGTTTCACTTTGAAAAATACAGTCTTTTCTTCTAAAACTTTTGTTCCACGTAAAAACAAAGTTGATAATAGAAATTATTGGATACACATAGAGTTTTCATATTACAATATGTGCACGTTTAAAGTTTTATTTATCTAATATAATATATTTTAGATGCAAAAAACATCCTATTTATTCCACTATATGTGCTTTTTGACACCCTTTATCTAGTACATAGTACATATCATTGGTTATTGGATCAGGCCATGTCTTTAAGATTCAGCAACAAAAAAAATGAAAATGCTCATCAATTAGAAAAAGTAGCACTCCTAGGATGTGTAATTGATGAAGTATGACAAAACTAGTTAGTTGTTTAGTAGTTTGCTTAATTTTTCTACTGATTTATATCAGTACCATGTTTAGTAGTGGTGATAATCAGTGTAAACAAAAATCTGCAATCTAAAGTTGCTGTCAAGGGAGGGAATAAGACTCTTGAATTGCTTTAAATCCAAAGTGAATAGGTGTCAATTTTATTCTTGTATAAATATGCATGTACTTTTGTTAACATCTTTTGATTAGTTCAATTATGTAGTTAAATGGTCACAACTTATATAGTACCAATCTGAACTAAATGCAATCGAAATTGCTGTCATGGAAGGGAGAATGAGACACTTGAATTGTAAGATGCTTATGTTTTAACTGTTATGAAAATGACTATAAGAAAACTTTTATTTTTTAAGGAGTAGTAAATATGTTAAGAAATAAAATATGTTAAGAAAATATTATTTTTATTTTCCTTTTTCATACCAAATAATATAAATTATTATTTTCTTTTCAGAGAATGGGTGAAAGAAGGATTGATGCATTATTCTTGTAGTAGATCTATCATATATGCATATTTATTTGGATAGATCTTGGTTCCCTATCTAGGTCCAATGTCATTGAGTTAGGTAATGGTGGCTAATTCTTTAATCCAATTTGGTAAGCTTTGAGTAATAAGTATTATTTGGCTACATGCTTCTCTTATCTTTCTTCAACAACAAAACATTTTTTCTTAGTTTTTTTTATATAAACAAAACAATTAATATTAAAATAATCAAACTACTTGCCTGCATCATAAAAGCATGCACAGATAGCCAAAGTCAAGGAACTAATTCAATCCAACTTTGATCACTTTGTAATACTATATATGTAGGTACATTTGCCTTGCACCTACCTTTGTCTCTTGCCAAAGGGTCTTGTCCTTTTTCAAAATAGATATGTATATTTGAAGATTTAGAAGTAGACATCACATACTTTATTTTTTTGTTATTTTTTTCTTTATCTTTATTTGTTTATACATATACATATATCTCATAAACATATCTCCTTAGTATTCTTGTATAATTAAAGTTATCCACTTATTTGATTGAGGAAAAAGCAAATGCAAAATGCAAGTATGCAACTATATTCCTCCTTTGGACTTCCATCACCATCGACTTAAGATAAAAAAAGTATCATACTTTGGAGTTGGAAGACTTTCCAGATGTGACCCATTGGAACCACATAAATCAATATCTTGCTTTTGTGTATGCTAATGCTGATACACATACTTTTAATTACTCCATTATAATGCTGTAAACGTGGTACATCTATTATTAATTCAAATCCAGTGGAATCATGTGCAGTTATAGTACAACTATGGCTAGATATATCTATGTATCACATTAAGATTCTTACCATATATTATACATGTATAATCTTAGCATACTATATATGTGTTCATTAGAAAGTAGAAACTGATAAGAACATCTCTATGTGAATGCTTATTTGGGTTAATTAACAGCTATTTGCCCAAAAGATGGTTAGAAAATTGGCCACTTGTTAACATATTCTCAAACTCAGGATTAATTAAGCCATCAAAATTTCTTCTAGTTATTTTCATAAATAACGTATTTCCAGATTTCATTAAACAGATGAAAAATTGCCTGTTTCCAAAGTCTAAATGATCAATTATCTGTTCATAAAAGCTGTAAAACAAAGTTGTCTATTCATGAAAGCTGTAAACTAAAGTTGCCTGTTCATAAAATATCAATGGTGATAGTTCAGTTTGGTAAAGGAATTGTTTTTTACTATAGGATAAATTAATATTTAAATATCTATCGAAAAAGATTCTCATTTTGGAAAGAAAAACTAAAAGTATTTATGTAATGTCTAAACTGAAAGAATAGCACACTGTTTATTGTTGTTATCCAAGTGGCAAACTTTATTTTAGACAGGTGTTAGGAATGTTATAAATTTCAGTTGCAAATTGAATAAATATGAGAATTGTTAGGAATTAGTTCAATTAAATTTTCAGAGGGATGATAATAAAGGAATTTACAAAACATATCACATAGAAGATAAATATAAAAGGAATAATAAGAAAAAAAATCATATAAAAATTAACATAATAAAGTGTTAATAAACAATTCTATCTACATGTATGAAAAAATTTTCTAAACTCAAATATTATAATTTATAATTTTTTTTCTTACAGTAAACTCTTAATCAAATATAATTTTAATTTATATAGTCTAATGATATAAAAGTCCATTTATACTATTATCATTAATATGATCAAAACATTGTACTATTTATACTATTGTCATTAACATAATTAAAACATGTTATATCAACAATAAAAACATGTGAATAATATTTTTGTTCACTAAACTAAAAAGTCAATTAAATAACTTTACCAATCTGTACATATTTTAATAAATACAGAAAGACTAAAGAATCTACTCAAATCATAAAAAAATCTACTCGGACTGTTTATCACATGTAATAGAATTATATATCAGAACTATTTAACAAAGTTAATCAGTTTACGAATCTTTTAAAAAAAAATTCACCAGATTAATATTCACAACAATGTTAAAAAATGATGAAAAATGAATACTTATAAATTTATTATTTTAAAATTTTGAGTAATAAACAACTGATGATTTTATACCGAATATTTCTTGTATATTTATTAAAAGAAGATTTAGAAACGTGCTTATTCATAAATTTAATTATTTTTAGAAAATTAAATTTAATTAAAAATTATAAAAATAACTTTTTAATAATTTCACATTATTTAAAATCTATATTAAAATCAATTTAAATATACTTTTTTTTAATCTTTTAAAAAGTCTTTTAAAAATAAAATTATGATAAGATTTCAAATTCTAACAATACTTTAAATAAAATAATTAATTCTAATTATAAATCTTAACAGACTTAAATAGAATAATTAATTTTAGTTATAACTCTTAACAGATTTAAAGTGAAAATATTAAAATTATTTATGAAACTCTTCATAAACAAACAATATCTTAACAAACTTAAATTGAGAATAATAATAATAATACCATCACAACTATTCCAATATCTTACTAAATCATTTATGATGGAGCTTGCAAAGAGTGAATGCCAAGTTCTGATTCCATTACATACTATGAAACACAAAGATGATGTCCCTGCACACAAAACATCACACACTACCTCTGACATTTTCTTTGGAACCTCAAACTTTGTCTGTGCTATCATCATTACAGAATGGGGTTCTTGCAGATGGACTTTCATCAAAGTGCCAACACACAATCACACCGATTCAATCAACTTTGACTATATCTGCCTGCACAAAAATTGACATCCAGAAACTAGAAACATGTTCAAACATTATCATAATTGTTTCACCAAAAAATCTTATCCTCTTCACTAATCCATTAACTGATAATTTGCTTTTGATGTATAGCATAGAAAAAATAAAACATACAAATTCAAAAAAATATGTATGAAAGGTCTAAAATGAATAATTATAAAACTGATTTTAGATAAAATTGATTCATATTTTTCAAATTGTATTTGATTAATGGAGATTTGTGTATTTTTAATATTTTTCTAAACATAGAAGATATTGAATAATATATTCTAAAAAAAACATGTGTATTGAAACTAGGAATTTGAATCTGACAATATTCTTGAAGAGCATGATATGAAGTCGGCTAGGAATTCTCAAACTTTAGCTAACCTCTTTTGGCAACTTGCTCCACTTGGATTTATTCACTTAATTTCATGACTTTATATCTCAATTTTCTTTTATTTTAAGCAAACAATTTTTAAGAAATTAAATTCACACACTAATGATTTTATAATTAGAAGAGGAAAAAAAGAGTTAAACATATATCTACCAGTTTTATAATTGACTCCAGAGGAACATTTCCATTTTGGTTTTGATATTTGATTGCTTTGACCATTTTCCTTTTCCTTTTCCCTTTCTGAATTCTTCTTTAGGACAGTCCCTTCATTCTCACCCTCCACTTCCCTTATAATATTTCTTTTTCTATTTTATCATTCAAAGTTTTAAGCACGTTTACCCTTTGAATAAGGACCTTGTCTCTCTCATCATTATAAAATTTTTCACTACATTTTTATTCTTCAAAATTAGCAAGTTACAACAATAAAAATTAAAGGTATTACTAGTCCCACATCACTTTTTCTACTCCCACTCACTTACCCAACTTGATATATATTTTTCAATTAAAAAATAAGCAAATTGCAGTGTTTTGCAAAAGCAGAAAGAGAAGTAGACGAACATGGGTTGGTTTTGGAGGCTGAAGTTTATCCATTAGGATAAAGCAAAAGCATAATAAATAATAAATGAAAATAAAAATTAACAAGTTTACTTATATTATGAAGAAAGGCATATATGGTGGGACCCACCTCACGAGCTTACGTGTTCAACTCTCCCACCAGATCCTTCCACCTGTCCATCCAACTCCACCACGCAACTACAACCAAGAAGGTTCATGAACCGGGACCCACATTTTATCCATTAATATCACGTGATGCCACGTGCCTTCCAGACGGCACCATGCACCGCCGTTTCACACCGCAAAGAAAAATTCCCAATGTGCCCACACTACACGACACAAAAGCCCCATGCTTTTGTTTTTCCACTGGAGGGTGTGTTTGTAATTACACCTCCTACTTGACCCAGCTGTCTTGTTTTAAATACGGCGTCGTTTCGTACGCGGCACGTGACAGTCAGCCATTGAAGAAAGAGACGAAACCTTGGTTTTCCTAGCGCCCGCCCTTGCATTGCTGAAGAGTTGCCAAAGAATTTCTCATTCCTCGTTCTGAAAATCGGAGTCAAACTCTGTTCATCGTGTTCGTGATACCTTCTGTTTGTTTGAATCAGCGGCATGGTTCAGCTAATGAGGTCTGATACAGATAATCAATGTCTGAAAAAGGTGAAGTTGGAGGTTCAAGATGAAATTCCCCCTCTTCACACCCACAAGCGACCCAAATTAGAAACACCCCCTAAGGTTTAATTTTTCTTCTAAAACGACTTTCTTTTGTCTATTTTTCCGATGCCCATCACCAATTTCGTCTTTGGGTACTTTGTTTTTGATTTCTTTTGTTTTGTTTTCTACTAATTGATTTTTGCTTGGCGTTGAAACAGTGTGATTCTAGTGATGAATCTCTTTCAATATCACCAACTTCGTATAATCCCTTGGACGAGCCAAGCCCTTTGGGTTTGCGTCTCAAGAAGAGTCCTTCACTTTTGGATTTGATTCAGATGAGGCTCTCCCAACAAGAGGAGGCCAAGAAGAAAGATCAGAAGGCTTCTGCTGCCTCTTCCGCGGTGGATTCTAAACTGAAGGCCTCCAATTTTCCTGGAACCATTTTGAAAATTGGGACTTGGGAGGTATGCTTGGAATTTAGCATGTAATATAATTAATACAATACAGAGAAACATGATGTGATATTGTGATTGATGTGCATGTGGTGCTTTGTGCAGTACAAGTCTAGATATGAAGGAGACTTGGTGGCGAAGTGTTACTTTGCAAAGCATAAGCTGGTGTGGGAAGTTCTTGATGGTTGTCTGAAGAATAAGATTGAAATCCCATGGTCTGATATCATGGCTCTCAAGGCCAATTACCCTGAGGATGGACCAGGCACGCTCGAAGTAGTGGTAACCATCAATGATCTCCTTTGTTTTTATTTTGATTGTTATATTAATTAGATTTGGCATCACAATTTTCTGTGACACTAAGTTGGTCTTCCTTTTGTTCGTTGTAGCTGGCAAGAAGACCCTTGTTTTTTAGAGAGATCAATCCACAGCCAAGGAAGCATACCTTGTGGCAGGCAACATCAGACTTTACTGGTGGACAAGCCAGCATAAACAGGTACTGTTATGTTTTTGGTTTGGTCTTCTTTTGGTGGTTTTTTTACGTTGACTGTTTGGTGATGGTGATGCAATTCTCCTAATTGTTATAGGAGGCATTTTCTGCAGTGTCCACAAGGATTGCTAGGCAAGCATTTTGAGAAACTCATCCAGTGTGATCCACGTCTCAACTGTCTGAGCCAGCAGCCGGATTTGGTGTTGGATTCTCCGTATTTTGAACCCGGAACAAGTTCAATTCACGATCACATTGAAACAAGTGATGGTTTTGATGGAAAAAGCGAGGAGAGAGGTGGTATTTTTGCACTGCAGGATGTAGAGTCAGGATCTGCAGTTCAATCGTCTTCCTCAAAAAGTGAACCTAATCTTGGTAAAGCTGTGGAAAATGTTTCTCAAGAAATTACCTCACCTAGCCCAGGTAATTGATGCTCAAATTTTTTAATACCATTTGAATTCAGTAAAATGGTAAATGCACCTGTTTGTTTATCCTAGGCTATCCATTAAACTTATAGCATTTATCTTGACGTTACCCTATCAATGCCGGTACAAACTTGGAGGGTTTTATGCTATAATATACGTTTCTTTTTAATATATTATAAAGAATATGATACATGTGAGTAAAATATGAATAATATTTTATAATCATTCTAGATGCCTCATGTTATCGTCATGCAAATATTGTATTAATGCCGCATGTATCATGTGCAGCTATGAACATCCATGCAATGAAAGATTTCAGGAGTAGAGGAGCTGAAACTTTGAAGTTTCTTAGTAATTTGGATCAGATAAAATTGCCTGGACTTCATCCCTCTATGTCAATGGACGATTTGGTAAGCCACATTGGACATTGCATTTCAGAACAGATGGGATCTGACAATCCCAATTTTGCTGGTGATGGCCAGTATAGCAGATCTATTCTGGAAGAATTTACTCAATACTTGTTCACTGACTCTCAACATGCAACTACCTCTGATGAACAGCGTGTGATGTCGAGGGTGAACTCACTGTATTGTCTTCTGCAGAAGGACCCTTCTACAGCAGAAGACGCGAACACAATGGCCAAAAATGGCAATGGTCTGAGAGATGGGAATGTGATGTCTAGGGTGAACTCACTATACTCCCTTCTGCAGTGTGCAGAGGACACAATGACCAGAAATGGCAATGGTCCGAGAGATGCAGATGTGATGTCTAGGGTGAACTCACTGTACTGTCTTCTGCAGAAGGATCCTTTTACTGGAGAAGACTCAAACCCAGTGGCCAGAAATGGCAATGGTCTTGATGCAGATGAGAGTGGAAAAGTTGGTGTGAACAGTTTTAACTCCACTCAATTGCCCCCTGGCAAAATTAAAGTGGCTGATTTGGAAAGTCAACCAGATGATGCATCTGGCTGCAAGCAGGGGGGGACTGGCTTGTCCAGGAAGGAATCATCTGGCGATTTGCTTCTCAATCTTCCTAGGATCGCATCCCTGCCTCAGTTTTTGTTTCACATGTCTGAAGATTCTGTTAATAAAGTTAGATAATTACAATCTACCTGAACTTGCTAGTTGCAAGAAACACAAAAGCTATATGATATATATAGTTTCAACCGTGTGAATATTGTATCTGCAGTTTGTTGCATGGGATTCAGAAATTTACATTGATGATGAATCCCGACACATGACGGGACAACTTGGTATTTTCAGCTAAAAAAAATATAAGAGCATAAAATAGAATATGTTAGAAATCCCGCGTGTGACAAAATTCGTCGCCACCTTATTAGTTTTGTTGATAAATTGTAGCATAAAATGTTAATGGTAACATGCCCGCAGATGAAAATAATAACGACTATGATCTTTATGAACCTGGCAAGTATATAAATTACAATACTCTGCTATAGTTTAAAAGAGTAACAAGATATGAATTCGGAACCACACAATCCCTATAACGATTTACAATTTTTTTTTTTTTTAGATAAACGAATAGTTTGCTCAAGGCGATTTGATCTATTTGCCCCCAAATGTTACTATATGCACTCTAATAACATAAGACATGACCAACAAAACCTAAAAGAATTTGATACACACAAGTACGCAAAATAAAATGAATGATGATAAACATTAAGGTTCATCCGGGCCTTCATCTCCCATTTGTTCTGCATCTTGTAACATGTTCATAAGCATGTTGACTTGTTCCTGAAGCATTGCATTTTCTCTTTCAACTCGAGCACGTTTGCTTCGTTCATCCACAAGCTGAAGCTGCAAGTGCTCCAGACAACGTGAGTCCTCTTCCAGTTGTTCATTTAGTCCATCAATTTCTCTGTCCTGCAACAATAACAACAATAGCAAAAGTGAATAATTTTGTCTTAGCTTGAAAATGAAGGAAGCTGAAGAAAGGTTAAAGTTGGAACCTTTCTGTTCATTTCTTGGATGGCAATCCTTCGCATGCTTTCAACAACATCTACATTAACAAGCTTTCGCTTCTTTCCAATCAACCAGCCCTTAGGATAGTTTGCAGACTCAAAGTCAGGGGGAGGAAGTAAAGACTCAGCCGAGGGTCGTCGGCCATTAACATTCTTAATAGGTTCTAATGGCTCAAACAAGGCCTTTCGACGCTCAGAAATTGGAGTTGTGCTCTGCACCTCCTCACTAGAAGGAGGAGGAGGAGTATCTTCCTGCTTGCTAGGTGGTGTATTAGCAGTATCTTCTGATACCTCTAAATTCCTCCCGCTAGCTGTGAGCAACAAGTTACCATTTGTTTTTGGCAGCTCATAGCATATACAAAATCTATGTTACCCCACAAATTATTAGGTAGTTCAAGATCTGCACTATTTTGTTGATTTCTATATGACATGCATAATCTCTTTCTTGAAAACTAAGACTCAAAATCAAAGTCTTCTATAACAAGAGTAGATTATAATTTCCAACATGAAACAATTCTAGATCTATCATTGCTTGCATAACAGAGTTAAGTAACATTTACGAAATAAAACTTGTTAGCAAAGTGTCCCCTCCATTGTATGTTATACATATCTTATTGTAAATAAGTTTCTTCAAGTAAATTCTCATAAAATTGAATTCATCCATGGAAAAAGGTATTCAGCACTTCAAATATTAACCTCAGAGCAGGGGTAGTTGAACATTGAAGCCTAATTTCACAAATCTCATTTTATACAGAATTATACCAATGTTAACATAATCACATGATATTGTATATAGGATAAAGTAACTTTTTTTTATACTCATTCAATCACAAATCATTATTGGTACAAAATAGTTGTTGCAAAAGTTAATAAACTTACTATATATAGTTGTAGTTGTTGCAAAAGTTAATAAACTTACTATTACATATATAATACAATAATGATATGCGATTCAACTAACAGTATAAATCTATTTGCTGAGTTTTTTTCCTATATATAGAAACCTATACTTCTAGATGAATAAATGATCTTTGTTTTCGGTCAATATTAGGCCAGCCTATCATTTAGTTGAGTACTTATACTAAAAGAAGATGTCTATTTAAATGCTAACATAACCATATTCAAAACAAAAGAAAAATTACAAAAAAGATAGTATTGAGAAGCTTAGAAGTCCCATCAGTAACAAGAGATATTAATAAGTTGAAATTTTAAAATACAAGAAAACCATAATTAAAACTATCGTTTTATTGTGAAGAGGGTTGGTTGGAGGGTGAGCTGTCCAACACTGAAACCAATGATATGATACATAATCTCAAGAGCCACATACAATTTTTTGTTTTCTCTTTTTTTTTTCCTATCCTTCACAGAATGCAACAAATCATCAATGTCTATATCATCACAAATAAAGCTTTTACCCAGATGTCTAAAAATTCTCTGGTTGTTTTTTTCTTTAATCATCCAACAAATTACATAATAAATTTTTCTAATCTTTTTATTATGATAAATTTGGATCCAAACCCAATCAGTCACATGCTGATATCAAGAGAGAGCCAAAGTTTGGTAAGGCATTCATAACAAATGAGATAAAAATACAGTTTTGATCCTTTTATCTTGTTGAATCCCTAACTTTAATAATCCATTTTCAAACAAGCACATTTAGTTTTTTGGTGGTCAAAAATCAGTAATGATTTAATTTTCAATTTGAGTATGTTTTATTTTTCATATAATTTTTAACTGAGCTTTAAACCTTTTAATATAATTTTTTAATAATCATCAACAAAACAACTTAAATATAAAAAAAAATTGATCATTTCATAAAAAATATTATTCTTTGAAAAGTAAGGATTTAATTATTATTTTATTCTTTGAAAATATTATTTTTAAATGGGACGAGCAAAACAAGGAAACACACCATAGGAGACCAAAATTGAGCTTTACCCTAACAAACAAAGCAATGTAACATAAAAGTCACACCAACCGTTCAAACCCATTTCACGCTTCCTCAATCTGAAACAGTGACCAATCTTGCAGAAATCACGAAAACCATCCCAGCAGAAAGGAAATTGAAAAGAGCTACCCTCAGTTCCAAATCATGTAAATACACAATTTTTTTTATTTTATCTTTTTTTTTTCTGTGAAAAAAAATTAAAAATTGACAGAGGACATGTATATACCGAAATCCCATGCAAAATCAGTGAATTCTATTTCGAAATCTGAGCATCATGAGATGAAAATGGCACAAAAGAGAAAGTAAATGCAACAATTACCAAATTGTTTGGAACAACCCCAAGTAATAGACAGAGTAAATTAAAGATAGGTGAAGTGAATTAAGAAAATAAGTTTATACATATACATATATGTATATATATGTATGTATAGATAAATATATAGATATACCTGATCTTCTTCGAGATTTCCAGTTAATGGTAGTTGTGGAGACAGGAGAGAAGGAGTTCAAAGCATCATCTATGGTCATGTTCATGTTTTCCATTCAAGAACAAGATATGCTTCAAATTCAGAATTTCAACACATATTACAAGAAAGAGAAGAGAGAGAAGAGAGAGAAGAGAGGTTTTGTGTTGTTTTTTGGAGGTGCTGTTTGGTTTTTACCTTAATCTTCCGACCAAACAAGTTACAGGCAGATGCTGATAATTGTATGGGACCATCACGATGAGATTCAGCTTTTTCAACGGTTCAGATTTCTTGTTTGGGTGGAAATTTTTATGTCCAAGACTTTTCTTTATTTTATTTCATTTATCTATTTATTTATTTATTTATGGTTTTTGTGATGTGGACCCTTTCTTCATTTTTTTTCTTTTTTGTTTATCTATTTTTTTTAAAGAAAAATTGGTTGTTTGGAAACGTGTATAACCTTTGGATTTGGAGGAGCTGTGAATAAAAAAAATAAATATTTTATAAACAAGTTACTCAGAAAAAATAAATAAATAAAATATTGATATTTTTATTTCACGTGGCGCGTGGCATGTGCTTTCGGAGTATCCAAAGTTTGATGTGGATTAAAACTATGAAATGTTTAATAAGGTTTGATTAACGTGTGGCTCACGCTGCGTAGGTACTATGTGAAAGGTATGAAACAAAATAACACGTGGAAAATAAACAAAATGGAATTAAACAAATGATGAGTAATATATAACTATATAATAATTTTTATTTATTTAACTTATCTGTAGGAATGATTAGAATATTCTGCACATATGCTGCACACAATTTACAAGAGGTATTCTTTTATTACCAGAAAGAAAAAAATATAACTCTTGTGAAAAATACATATTTGATGTTATTTAAGTATAAAATAAATACTAATTTTGAGTTTGTATAATAATATCTATATTTTCAATTTAAATGAATATAATTAACATGATATTTTGTAAAGCTGTATAATTCTACACAACAATTATTTTTAGAATAAAATATTTCTGTATTTAATTAAAAAAGATTTGATTCAATCAACTAAATTAAATAGGTAAAATAAGTTTGTAATAATAAAAAAAATTCAACATTTAATTTAAAATAAATATTAAATGTATTATTTTAATTCAATGACATTAAGATGATCAGGAAGTGGACTTTAAGTCTAATTCGACCTTAAAAATAAACAACTTGTAAGATAGGGTTTATACTAACTTATAAACTATTGAAAGACCTTATCATTAGTAGATATGGAATCTCTGATAAAGATAAATTTTGTATGAATAAACACCTAACCTAATTTATAATTTAATTATTTTTTTATATTTAAAAATTGACATTTAAATTTTAAATAAATAAATTAGTATAAATAAGTATAATTCAAATTATTTTGATTTTGATAAAATATATTGACAATAATAAATATGAACGGATTAATATGAACATAAATGATATATAATTTCTTAAATTAAGTATTGAGATTATATATATATATATATATATATATATATATATATATATATATATGATTATATTATATATATTTT
>Ga0209700_103896_pt1 | contig 27849 bp, 1 predicted proteins | sample SiratroredBW_FD_187528 | JGI IMG/M metagenome (GOLD analysis project Ga0209700, IMG submission 187528) | Root nodule microbial communities of legume samples collected from California, USA - Siratro red BW (SPAdes) (version 2) | ecosystem: Host-associated > Plants > Roots > Nodule | place: USA... | reverse complement strand
AGCAAGAAGTCACTTAAAATCTGTTTTTCTGCTCCTTTTCTTAATTCCAGCGTTCCTTATTCTCTCTTTCTTCGAATTTCACCTAAATCTCAACTGCATTCTCTTTCCATAACCAAAAACGCATTAAACAGAAAAATAACCATAAAATCCCTAACTTAAACAAAATCCCTAAAAATCGTATAATTAAAACAGAATAATTGCTAAAAAATCCTAACAACTCTATACTTAATTAACCAATTATCAACAGTTATCAAAGTTGTTCTTCTCATTTTCTTTAGTTTTTTTCTAAAATTCTGCCTTTCTTTCTTATTAAACTGACAATCAGAGGTCACCCATAGATTCTTGGCATTGAGTAGAGTAAGAGTGTCTGATCAGATTCTTGAACAGAGCTAGGTTGCCCATAATTTTAGGTTTTTGGAACTCCTTTGAGTATCTCTATCCTATAGATGTAAGGAAAGCTAGTTAGAAGTTTGACTATATTTAATATATACTATAATTATTTGTTTTATTATATATAATTGGATGAATTTGAATTGAATTGAATAAATGCTTATGTATGGTTTGATGTAGTATCAATGTTTGTGAATGATATGGAATGCTATTGAGACATAGTATCTTTAGGAAATGAGATACCCGTGTTGAGATTGTTAGGATGTGCATTGTTTGGGAATTTGATTTAAGGAGGTATCCTCACTCTACTAGTACATTGAATTCTTGGATTTGGATTCATATAGATGAAGATTATCAGTTAGTGAAAAGTTAAAGGAGGTTCATATGGCAAGTTTGAGGTTTGAAATATGAGTTGATCGGAATAGGACATATGGGTTAACCCTGTGCATATGGAAACCGTATTTGAGGTTTGAAATATGAGTTGATCAGAACAGATGGATGATATATATGACATGTGAAAACATCTGAGTCTAACTCAATGTACAAGTCTTCCGGAAGTAGAGTCCAATGTACTTAGTATATGAGTTAGTATAAGTATGATATAAGTTATTGTAAAGATGTGATAATGATAATGTAATGTTTAAGATGAATTATGAAAGCTTGATTTGTTGTAGCTTGGTTGAGATAAAAATTTAATTTATGAAAATATATTTTTTTTAAACTCTCTAGCTTACTCTTTTTTTTGTGGTGTTTGTTTTCTTTTTAAATCTGCGATGATCGTGTATTACACGTGAGTAGAGGATTTGACAAATGGTGTGATTCCCTAGTGAACTAATGAAGAAACTTTATCTTATTTTTTGTGATTTTATGAAGATATTTCTATTAAATCTTAAGTGGAGAAGTATATTTTGAAATATATGACGAACGTATAAATATTTATATTTAGGTTTGTTATATAATTTTTATGCAATAAAATTATTATTATATGAAAAATATGGGAAGTTATACAAATACAAAAGCTTGATCCTTAAAATTCTATTGATTCAAATAAGCCACAAACTGAACACAAAAGAATGTTTTGCTCTACACTATCATAGTTGAACATGCAATAAATCACATACCTTGTACCAAGTTATTAGACTTTGAAGTCTCAACTACACTAATGACAAAAACTTTTTTTGTTGCTCTAGGTCTATGCTCATTGCTCAACAATTTTTGTACAACTAAACCTAAGGAAGTAAATCCCTTTCTAGGTTTACAATCTCTGGCTAAATGGTTTGGCTTTTGACATATGAAGTAAATAATATGCGAAAAAGGTTTTGGACAATCATTAATCAAATGCAACCCACCTTATCTATAAAATTTCTGAGAGAATTGTTGGAAACATCTTGACCCACTCCCTCTGGATGATTAGGAGTACAGAATATGGTTTCATCTTATCAACTTTCTTTCTACCGCTAGAATAATTACATGCCTCACTACATATCACTTTACCACTAGTCTTTAACCCTTCAACGACCTTGAATTTTTCAACCAATGCAAAAAACTCTTTGATAGACAAAATAATCACTAAATCATTTATCTATTGCCTCAAACAATTTTTAAACTTCTTGCATCTCCAAGCCTCAGAGATGACTTGGGTATAAAATCTAACTAGGTGTTTAAACCTAATAGCATAGTCCAACATTGAAATATAATCCTAAATCAACTACATGAACTCCAACTCTTTAGCATATTGAATGTTATTCGAAAAATACCCCTTCAGAATTCTCTCTAAAAGTGTCCCATGATAGGACATTACCTTTAGCATCTATGATCTGCTTCACATTTTGTAAATAAGGATGATGAAAAGCTTGCTAAGAATGGAAAAGAAGAACCAAAAAGAATAAATACAAGAAGTATTAAAAGAAAAGTAAAAGAAAAAATCAAGAAAAGATTGTTCTAAACACTTAAAGCATACCTTTTACTATTCTTAGCCATGGCATTTTCTATATTATGGAGCCTAAACCCCTCTTGTAAAATCATTCTTGAAGATTATATGAAATCATTTTGTGAGATATCTCTTTGAGAGTCTTGTTGAGAGAGTTCTTCTCTTTTTTTGTTCTTATCTTGAAAAGCTTTTTCTAGTAACTTATCCTTTGGGAATCCTCTTTAAGGTGGTTTGTTCTTACTTCATTTCCTTCCTCAACCCACTTTCTATTCCGTTTTACAACTTGTTCTTGTTTTCCATTTGTTTTTGTGAATGCTAAATTGGTTTGTTCTCCATGGAACATGACACATGGACTTCGATAACACCTTTTGAGTTGATAAATATCATCTCATCCTCATAAGGATTACATGATATCCTATCTATTAGAACTCAACATCATTTGTTAACATGTATAACAAAATTTTTCTCTAAATCTCTTATTCATTGCTTTGCCTAATCTAGATTGGATCACTTTATATAAGTTAGTAAGTCTATGTCTCACAAACTCGTCAAGGATTTTAGATGCATGATGGTGATTGATTAAACTATCTTTTTTGTTTGCCTAATAGTCTCAAGTTGTTGCTATGCAGTTCGATGTTGTTGTGTCATAGTAGCATTATGTTGTTGCAATATTGTTACCACCATTTCAAAGGTTCTATATGTCATCTTTAGCATAAAAGAAATAGGATTAAATATATCCACACAATATTTTAATCAAATTCTTTCATCTCTTCCAACACATCTTCACATAAGAAACATAGTCATACCCACTCTTAATGGGTATAACTTAAGTTTGAGTTGTGTCCATACCATTAATATAACGTCTCATTTAATACTAATATATACTAGTCTGTATAATATGTAATATTACACATATTCAACCTAATACCTGAATATATTATATATTACACAATAAATAAAACTCAAGTTCCCCAGAAGAAAATATACAACTAAACTAGCAAAAATAAAATATCTAGCTAACTCTGAGTATATCCACATCTAAAAATTGTGATATCATTCGTTCTTATATTGCATCTGATCATAGTAGCTTATGCACGGGTGAGCTAATGCATCATACAACATATATCGATTTCACTAAACTATCAACACATCACACACCACAAATTATGATTGAATCATTAATAACCAAGATGTAGGAACCATCAACCTTATTCCAATGAAATTGTGTAACTTTTGATATTTCACACCTTTCCAAAGACTTGTATTAAACATATCTCACCAGAGACTAACATCTAACTCATCAAAAACATATTAGAAATTCATTTGCAACTTTCTATGTCGAGGTAGTTTGTATACCTACGTTGTAATAGTCGGATGCACAAACTTTAACTTCTCATAACCTATTTTCTTAATCTATTTGATCATATCACTAGTGAAACATAGGATATATCATTTTTTTTATAACATCCTTATATATATAAATATATATATATATATATATATAGAGAGAGAGAGAGAGAGAGAAAGAGAGAGAGAGAAATACTAATGAATGTGTCTCATCAATACGCAATTCAACATCTATATCACACATGAATCACATACACCAACATATATAATTAACAATATTTAAAATATCACCACCATCATCACAATTAAGTGTTGTTTGAATGAGTTTATCTTACTTGAATGACTTGTTTCTAACAATTGAGTAAAAATTCCTTATTTCAGCAGTTTCACCCCCTTGAGTGAGACAACACTTGAAAATAAAATGTCTCACTTAAATATTATCTCTATATTTGAATGCTAATCACGATAACATTCTTGAAAACTCAATTTAAACTTATGAATGAGTCGAATTATCTCATTACCTCAATTACTTTTGAAATTACAATTATTTTACATATTTATTTATTATTTATAATACTTAAAAATATAAGTTTAATAACTTTAATTTTTAATTCATTAGATTAATGAACTTCAACATTTAATTATCAAATTAATATTTTAACAGTGTTATAGTTTATTATTCTTAAATTTGATTCTTAGTTGGTGAAGTTTAAACTTTTAATACTAAATTTTTAGAACAAAAAATGGTCTATTGAATTGTTTTCTTTTTCTTAATTCATTTGTTTTAGGGTAAATACTTAAGTAGTGATCAGATCCTTGTTAAGCAAATGTGTGAAAAATAGGAACATACAAGAAGGGAGGATTGAATTTTGTCGTAAAATTTTTTATCATCTAATTATGTGTAGTCAGACGATAGATTTATATTAGTTAGACGATCTCACAAAGGATTTCAAAAATAGAGTTTGAAAACCTTCTCCTTCTTTGAGTTAGTGTAATTAATGTAACATGCAATATGATGAATAAGGAGGATGAACATTACTCAATATTTTTATATTGGTTCGTCTAATGAAGCATAGTACATCCAGTTCTTAACCAATCAATCAAGTTCCACTAAGTAGACTACTACTAAGAATTACACTTAAGTATTCTTTTGAATCACAATCACTCATGGTTGACCTCATACGAGTATTATTTTGTATCGTAGCCACTCTTGACTAGTCCTGCCAAGTATCTGTGACACTCAACTTCTCCTAACTAAAAGTTCTGAGTATTGTTTTGGATCATAGTCACGCATGGCTGACTCCATTCAAGTATTCTTTCAACAAGCCACTTCTGACTTAACCTAAGTACTCTTTTAACAAGCTACTCCTAACTCAACACAAGTATTCTTTAAACAACAAATTACTCATGGCTTAAGATAGAGAAAATGTCTTTGTGATTAACAAATCAAAAGTTTTTCTTACTAGAGAAAGAATGCATCTTTTGACGTTTACAAGATTGGGCTCACTTTACTATTTTGTTAAAATGAACACAAACAATGTTAATTACAAAGCTTATTTTAGGCATAAAAAATATTGGCAGTGTTTTAGTATTTTTTGGAAATCTTCTACATTGATCTTCTTCTTAGATGGCTTTATGTAGGAGTGGAAGAAAATGAGTAGTTGTAAATCTTTTCTTGGTGGTTGAGTTAGCTTTAGACTCATTTGAGTTTCTCCCTTACTGCTTGTGAGCTGTGACATACATTAAATGTGCTTCGTGCATGCATTAAATGCACTTATCCTTTTTAAGCAACATCTCCATAGCTGGTTGGACTTATCAAGTCTTGATCAAAGAGCCTTTACTTGAAATTGTGTAGAGTTCAAATTTGTACAACACATACACTCCTTTCTAAAGCTGACAATTCGGGCACTAGAAAGTTGGTAAAGTAAAGCAGCTTTAACTCAAGTTCTATGTGATCTGATATGAACTTGAAAGTGAATCCTCTTGGTTAAATAAAAGAAACAAACATTCTCTGTAGCATAGAATAAATATAAAATTTTTTGTGAAATACAATGTTAGTTTAAAAATTATGTACATATCGTTTGAGTATATGAATGTTTATCAAATGTAAAACAAGATTATATAATATTATATCGTCTAAGAAACAAAACACTCATATATTTATGATATATTGTTTCAACAAAATTTTTAAAACACACAAAATATTATCAAATCTCATACTTTACACTTAATAAAAAAAATCATGAATATTAATAAATAATCAATTTAATTTTTTTGAAATTCTCTACAAATTATGATATACTATTTTTAAATAAAAATTATATATCTATCCAACCAAATTCTTGTCATTGTCAATATTCTTAAAATTCCTAATACAAAATATTTAATTTAAATAATTTTGTACAAAAAGTTCTGTGTTGGAATATTATATTTGTTATAAAAAAAAAACGTTATGATAACCTCTACTTTAATATTAATGTTTATTAATACGTTATAAAACTCCTATTCTATTATTATAAATAAAATGTAATGATTAATATTAAAGAAATAAAAGACAAAACGTCGGAAATGTCGGACCATTTAATCTAGTCATATATATAATAACAGTTATACAGTGGTGTATAGTGTTTTGAATATTGTACAGCCATAAATAGAAAATTTATTTATTTAGTATTAAATTTAATCAAAGAAATAAGATATTAGAATAAAATTACTATAGAAAATTATTAAAATTACATAAATTAATTGTTACTTCATTATGATTTCATAATCTTTAAAATTTATAGATGTAGAATGGTTAGTATAAATAACTGGATAGGTTAAGAGTAACTAAACTAAATATTATTTGGAAAAAAATCATAAAATAAATATAAAAAAATGTTAGTTGTATGTATAAGGTAAAGAAAGCCATTTGAAAAATTAAGAGAAAGCATCCTTTCAAAATAGAATACAAAACCCGAATTCAAAAAATATTAATTTAAATTAGTTTTGGTATAAATTTTAAATTTTAAGAATATGAATAATTTTTCGGTCCATCCTATCTATTTGAGTTAATAATGTTTTATTTACTTTTCTCAAAGAATAATTTGAAGGTGTCTTTTCAAAATTTTCTTTAATCTTATCTATTTACTATGCTGATAGTACGACAAACAAAAAAAATTCAGTTGCATTCAAATAATGTCTCAAACAATTCAGTCCTTTCAACGAAAATAAATGAGTTTCCTAAAAAAGTAAGAATAAAATTAATTTCAAAATATTGGCTAAAATCCAAAATGGTCTTGTCTTCCTTTTATCAATTTCAAAACATCTTCCCTTAATCTAATCTATTTTTTCCTAATTTCTAACTAAAATTTAGAAACCTCGTAAAACACAACAATAACAACACGTAAAAAAAATAAAACATAAAACCCCTTTGCTTCTGTGTTCCAAAACTATAAAAACTAATTTATCAGTTTGAGAAATTCTGCCTCTTTTCAATCATTTCATTTATATATCGATTTTATCATGATTAATTTTAGTCTAAGAACCTAGTTAGTTATTGTTAGTAGAAGTTTTCTTTTAATTACGTTTTTTTTATCAGTAGATTTCGAATTCAAGACCTTATTTAAGGAAATTAAATCTAACTCAGATCAATACCTCTTTAGTTAAAATTCTACTTTCAACTCTCATAAGTTCTAAAAAATGTTTGAACATTTAATTTTTTTAGCTTGGTCTATAATTGATAAAGTTTAAATTTATCTGTGATCGCAACAACTTATCTTGATTTTAGTTTTAATATTAACTTAAAAGTTTAATTAGATTTTAATCTCCACAATTTCTTTTGTTCATTTTGGTTCCTGTCACGAGTAATATATCAACACACGTATTCTTTTAAAAACATTCTGCTACAGGAACTGAAACCTAAAAAACGAAACTATAGGACTAAAAGTCAAAATCTTAAAGTATGCATATCAATTGTAAAAGTCAAACTAAATATATCTGACTAATTAAAAACACTGTAACCTAATTTACAATTATAATTTATTAATATTTTAGTTACATGAATTTAAGTTTTACTTTTTTTCCATTATAATATAAAATTCCAGCAACATATATGGCATGTATTTGCAAACTTCTGACACTGTAATCACTTTGAACAATGTTTTATTAGTTTGAATAGCTGAATATTGTATCATAGTTTGCCTAGGGTTTATGAAGACTTAATCAAGATATTCAAGTTAAAAAAATGTGAGTATATGATTCTGACCAACAAAATTTTCTTCATGCACATGATTAAAAATAAAACCCTAACAATATACTTAAAATTGTAGGTTATCTTCCTATTATACCTTCTCCTTTTAAATCATCATTGATGCTATGAACCCTTTTAGGCAAGTGTAAACACTAGCTCGCAATAGAACCCATGTCACAAAAGCAAAAGGTTGTGATAAAGTTTGATCTTTAAACTATAGGGGACAATACTAGTACCTTAGGATGGAAACTTTACCTGCGGAATAGACAACTCAGTTGAGAAAAGAATGACAAATATTAATGAACATAGAAGTTGTATTTAAGTTGAATAATAGGAACTTAAAAATAGCTTTTAGTTGTCATTAATTAGCTAGGTTGCGTGAGTTTGTAAAACAATTCAAGATCATGAAAAGAAGGAAGAAAGTGGACACCGAAAGTAGAAAATTATTTTTTCCATTTGTGAAGTTGATGACAAGACTAGTTTTTAGCAGTAACTTATCAATGTTGACAAGTGAATTACGGATATTCTTTTAGGACGAATGAATAACGTAGTTAATTTGTCAAAAGTATAACGGATAGGTTACTATTGATAAATTTTGTTCACGTGAATTTTAGTAAAAGTTATATAGGAACTGATTTTATTTATATTTATTCTCAATATGCACATATTTCACAATTGTTTGAGACGAATTTAAGAAATGGAAAAGAATAATTTTTTCTATATTAAGAATTTTTTAAGGATATATATAAATTATATTGTTCACCTTTAAGATAGATTTAAATTATCCATTTTTTTCAGTTTTAATTTTGAAATGTAATTTTTTTCAATTATTATATAATAGAGAATGTTGTATTTATACTTCGATTATTATGTTTATTGTTAAGTTTGATTTCCTAAAAGCTAGTGTGGCAGAATTTGATTAAAAATTTTGGAAGTGCCAAAAGCTTAACATATATTTTGGAGAACCAAAAGCTTGAAATAGAATTTTGAGGGACCAAAATAAAATGTCGTTAAAGTGATAATTCATTATTGCAGTGAAGAATCAATTATATCAATTATTTCTCATTTTGAAAATTATCAGTGAAGCAATGACATTAATTTGAATTAGGATTTAATATCAATTCTCTCTTATATTGAAGAATAAAGAAGGATTTCTTCCTTAAATGATTTTTAAAGTATACATATGTTTATTGTTTATAACAATAGTTTAATGCATGATATATTGTTTCATTGATTTGTTGTGTTTAAATATTATTAATTGTTCTATAAATTTGTTGTGGTTTGATGTAAAAACTAGTAATTACCAAGGAAATACAATTGAGTTAGTGAAGTATAAGTAAATATTAAGTTAGTGGATAATAGTCTAAATTATAATTTGAGTAAGTTTTTTTTTTCTCTTAGATAAGAAGTTCTTTATTTTTAGTTTTTGTGTAATCTAATTAACTAAAAAATGAATTTGTGCTAGTTTAGGATTTTTAACAATATTCTTAGTTATTGAATGAGGTTTTTTGGATCAAGTTAGGTTATCCTTTACCTCATTTCGAACGAATAATTATTTTAAAGAAAATATTTTAAGGTAAATTGATAAATTAAATTTTAAAAAAGAATTTTATTGATATGTGAACCAAATCTTAGATCATTATGTTTGATAAGAGGAATAAGAAAAGTTGCAGTAAAAATATATTGGAAGGAATAAACACTTCAAAGATGAACTTGTTCCATGCAATAATAAAGAAAACATTATGTGAATATCAAGAGATAATTGAAATTTAGTGAAATTTTGTTCAGAATAGCATAATTCCAAATAAAATTTTAAAAATTAATTAAATATTATAATAATTTTAATAAATTTATTGAGTTAATTATTTAACATATCAAATGATATGTCAAATTGAGTTGTGATGCGGTTGTTAATAAAATAACATGACAACTATTTTTTATTTTTTAAGTAATATAGTTTTTTTCAAAAATATTACTTTTTTTGTGTAATGAAATTTTGTGATTTAAAATTAATAACATTGTAAATTGTTTAATAATGATAAAATTATTTGATAATAAAAAATAAAAAATTAAGTTATAATTTAAATTAATTATTTATGTTAATATTGTAAATTTGATTTCATTTAAATCTATTAGAAATTTTGTTTCCAAATTTTAAATTGAAATTAAAATGAATACTAGGAATATAACTTATTAAAATGATAATAAAATTCATAAATTTAAATTAGAAAAAAAATTAATAATATCTACAAAATAAATAAATTTATAAATTTATTAATAATAAAATATATATTAATTATTTAATTAATTATAATTATTTTATAGTTTATATGAAATTTATCAAAAAAAATAAAGTCTCCATAATTTTAATTTTTTAAAATTTGAAATAATAATCAGAATTCGGTTCCTGAAAAACTGAATACTGACTTGTTTCTTTTAATGATGTGTCAAAATGAAAGTTAGAATTCCATTTCCAACCAAATTCGAATCATGAATAGCAAACAATGGTATTTAGGTACATATTGTGAATGATATGCCATATAGGAAAATTTTATTAGGAACCATACTATACTTTGAAAAAAGTTTCACCAAATTTTAATTATGAATAGTAAACAATATTATTTAAATTAATATTGTAAATAATATATCACCTGGAAAAAAATTATTAACAACCGTTCTAGTTTGGAAAAAAATTGTTCAAATTCAATATTTGAAACTTTAATTATGGTAATTATGATAAACATATCAAAAAGAAAAACATAATCAAGAATAATAAAGAATATATTGATATACTTTTCTTATCTATTAATATTTGATTTTTGTAGACTTAAAGAAACTATTATAGAGTAGAACTAGTACAATTAAAAGGAACACTTGACTATTTTATTATTTTAGTGAAAGGTTTATATAGATAAAAAATTTAATTATTCAGATTTCATTTTAAATAAACAATTGTCTCTCTAATAGTTTCTTCCTAATTTTTTTTGTTTTTTCTCTAAATTTCTAACTCCTACTTTCATCAGATTGACTATTAGAGTCTGCTATCAAACTCATAGCAACAAGTAGGATTGACTGGTCAGAATCTTTAATTGAGTAAGTTTAATTTCTACTCATTTTTCTTTGAGTTAGTTTTTTAGCATTCTTAGTTACCCTAATATGGGTGCTTGCATGTAGTGTCTAGAATTTTAAAATAAGTCTATGCTACGTTAGGATTCTAAAGATGTGTTCAGATCGTTGATCCGAAATCTATGTTGTAGGTTAGGTAATCTTTGTGATCTCTAGGTTCTTAGAGCTCTTGTGAGTGCTCAAGTATTTACTAGGTAAGGGAAACTAGCTTGCATGTCTTGTAAAATGTTATTTTTATTTTTAAATAGAACCTTAGGGTAGAGACCTGGATGTGAGGGTGAAGTGGTCACTATGTTCCAAATTTTTTCTATAGATTGTGATTAGATTATTGAATGAAAATCCCTTAATTTAGATTGATTGCGATATCAACTTTAATGATGGTATTATATAGATGTGTAAACTGATTTCTTTATGTCAATGAGTGCTTGAATGATGTTTGATGATATATAGATTTAAATGTTGATAAGTGTAAATATAATAATGATTGGGAGTTGATGAATGAATTGATATTAGTAACACCAAGGCTTTTATACTTATTATGAGTAAAAATGTAATCTAATTTGAAGTAGTTATTTTGTGAATGAAAAACTTATTGTCTTGAGAAATATAGAGACAGATAAATTAAGCTAAATAGATAGTAGTTGATAGGTAGATGTATCTCTTATTAGGATTTTGCAATTGATGAAATTATTAAGTATTGATGTAAAGTTTGATGACTTTTGGTTGAAAGATTTTATGTCCATGTTCAAGAATTTGAATGTTTATGATAGGTGGATGCTTGATTGATTTGTGTATTGATACATTTGATTGAAATGGCACGAAAGCATTGATTTTGAATTAGAGATATAATAGAATTGAAAGATGAATAGGATGAACCTATGATGGAAGGGCTTGGTTGAGAAAATGATGTGTAGATAGAGGTCCCTTTAGAATTATGCAGTAGCATCGGACGCATACCAGAAGCGTAGTGCACAATTCGAGAGCAATGCTTTTGGATGTGACTTGTATAACTACATATTTTAGTCAAGTGTGAATTTGATGGTATAAAATTAAATGCAAATTTACTTATAAAAATATAGATATGTCTTGAATAAGTTTGGGTAGAACTGGATTGATAGTGAATATTATATGTTTTTTTTTAGAAAAATCATGAATATAATAATTAATTGGGATAATTAACGGGTGTCCCAACCCCATTACAAACACAATTATAAGAAACCCCCTATTATTCTCACCCTATCCCACCATACAATAGTCACCATATCCTACCATACAATAGTTATCAATAACAACAAGACCAGAATCCCTACACTGTACTCAGTCTCACCCAGGCAAAGTAAACTTGAATAAATGAGTGAAATAGTTAAAACCGAAATAAATAAATAAATACAATACTTGCATAGCACTTCTTGCAGACAATAGCCAGAAGACACATTTTTAGGTATCTTTCGAACCATTCCATTAAATATTCCCTTGTATTCTTTGATTAGATTTTTCAACAATTCTTGGTTTTTTTCCCAATGCTTCATTCCTCCAATTTGGTGATTTTCCAAGGTACAAAAAGACTCCATCAATCCACACTTCCTATGCTAAGTACCAAACATGCCTCCATGATCTTCCTTCAAATGCAATAATTACTTGCACAACAACAGAGCACAAATTTCGCCTCCCTCATTGACCCAAACCTTACCATTTCCTTCTCATAACCCCTTTTATATGGATGACTATTACAATTAGAGACCCTACCATCCACCAAAAAACCTATCAGCCTTATCCACTACGTGAAATGCCTTATTTTAGGCACTGTAATGGACTCACTAACCATTCTGCTAAGGAGAAATAAACTCCAATATTTTTATATCTAGCCTATAACCATCTTTAAGCTGAGTAAGGAAAAGAATTTCAAATGTATCAATTATCCCCTTATTGAAAACAAATCCTATTCCTCTGAACCCAAATATTGTATGTGATATTGTTGTCTGATATGGTATGTTGAAGTCTTGAGTTATGTGGTTGTGATCAAGACATAGTATCTTTAGGAAATGAAATACTCATGTCTAAGTTAATTAGGATGTGTATTGTCTAAGTATATGCTCAATAAGGAGGTATTTTGACTTCACTAGTAATGAGAATTAAATAGGTGAATATTACTAGATGGTAAGAGTCGAATGATGTTTGGACTGGGTGACTGTAGCTTGAAATATAGCTAGTCATAAAAGATCCAGGTGAACTAACATTGTCATACAAGATTGTTGATTCTGAATCGAGGGTCGTGCGGATTTTTAGAATTATATAACATGTGTAAATATCTATGTCTATTTGATGCACGAGTCTTTTAAAAGTAGTGTCATGTGTTCATACAAGATGATTTCATGAATTTATCTATAGAATATGTTAATGAGGTATGATACTTGAATGAATACACGTATTTGTGTGAGCAATAAATTTTGTTTGTTACTAATATAAAAAGGTTTTAAATTATTAATTTATCTTATATTTTTTTGTATTTTGTATTTTGTTCTCTTTTTGTTATGATATATTATACCTGAATATATGATATTTCAAATTTACCTGTTAAAAATACTCTCGGTTGAGTAGACTTTAATTTTAATTTATTTTTAAAAAAATATTTATATACGTGTCAAATCCCTATCTAAAAGGATATGCCTTTATTTTGAAGTACTATGTAAGTGTTTAATTATATTATATTATATTATATTTTATATATATATATATATATATATATATATATTTATTTGTACTTATACATTTATTTTGGCAGTTCTAAGTCTGGATGCAACAATCTCTAACATGGAAATAAAGTCATAATTAAAAGTGACATTTTATTTTTAAATAGGAACTAACCGGGAAAGTAATTGAATATTAAATAGAAGTTTAATGTACCTGCCAATTTAAAGAAATATATAAATATTAAACTTTTATATAGTAATTAGTCAAATGACTCACTATGTGACAGACTAATATTTTGAAATGGACCATCTTCATACACTAATTACGTCATAAATAATCAGACAGATCTTGAATATCGCTAACGATAATATATATGATTTTACAACGTGAAAGGTGAGTTTAATGGCTGGGAACACATGCATGTAGTGGGCTTTTGACATTAACAAGAATATTGAAGTTTTGATGCCATTTATAAATACTTTCAGAAATAAAAAATAGATAAATGAATTATAAATTATAAATAATATTATCTTATACATAAATTAAAAATAAAAGATTTTAAAAATTCTACATATTAATTCATACCTAAGCTATTAGTTTAATAAACAAAGTTAATTTTTTTTTCTCATTTTTATCTCTTAAATTGAAAATTGTATCGAAACAAGGTCTTACACTAACTCATATCATTACTCATTTGGTTGGATTAAGTTGGAGTGAGCAGTTTTACAACTTGCAAGTAAATATTATCCACAAAGTAAAGACTTTGAATTTTGTAAATGGTGATTTTTCCATATCAGTAAACTTTGTAACTATTGATTAATATAATTGATGACTTTTCCTAACTAATTATGTCTATCTAAACTTTAGTCTTTGTTTTGGTAATGGACCTGTAGGATATTCGTTCAAAATAATAAAATAATTAAATTATATTATCACTTGAAAGAAGTTTAAATTACACTATCCTTTATTTCTATTTTTAAAATTATATAGATTTCTCTTCTAAAAATTATATGTATTAGCGTTAATCTTTTTTGTATTTATAAGAAGTTCCAATTTCTTTAATTATCTAAACATATAGATACTAGAATCAATATCAAATAGAATATGGTTAAAAAAAATATTTATAATATTATTAGTTATTATCGTAATTGATGTTGGAAGTGATACGATCAATTTTTAATTGATTAATTTATAATTAACATTAAAGGTATATTTTTTTAATTTATCTATTTTAAAAAAAGCCTGTCTAAAATTATCATTATATTTTTGAATATAGATAGATAAATACACACAAATTTTTTATCACAAAATTTTTGAATATCAAATATTGAAAATCACTTTAAGAATTGACATTATAAATTTATAATATATTATAAGTTTTCCACAACAATACCAAAAAATGTGGTCGAGAGTGTTTTGCCTAGTGGTATACATTAAAATTCCTATTAACAACTAGGTGCCCAATGATAAAAATATTTTAAAACTTTTTTTTTCATAAATAGAGGACAACTTAATTTATAGTTAAATTAACATGCTTTTAACTTTATTTTCCATGAAGAAGTTAGATTAACATTACTTATCTCTATCAATCAAAAACGCATTTTGACAAAAATCAGTTGCAACTCCTCAATAGTTTTTCTACTAATCTTTTTAAAATGAAAAAAAAAAATTGTCTTTACATTTATTTGGCGTGCGTCAATTCGTATACACATTTAATATTTTTTTCCTATACTGCCTAACACCTTATCTTATCTTATAAATGAATAAATATGTGTTCACAGCATTAAATTCATTGTACTACTTTTGGACCATTTAAGTCCAAGTCCAACATTTACACTTCTTTTTGTTCAAAGAAAATTCATGAACAACACGGCATTGTTCATGTTAAGTTATACCAATCTTCTTTATTACACTGATTTCTGTGCCTAGCAGCATTAATTGTTTTATAGGTTAACGTGGATATCAACTTCTTTTAGCATAAAAAAATTATTCTCCATCTCTTTCCAATTATATCTAGTTTTAATATTGGTAATATGTTTCAAAATAATTCATAGTCGTAATATAGAATATTTTATTAGTTTCTTTTTAAGTGCAGTTTAAATTTTTTAGAAATATAGTACCATTTTATTTTAATAAAATATTTATCCTTTTGTTTTCTTTTATACCATAATAAATATATAGAAAAAAAAGATTACGCGAAAGGTAAATATAAATAATATAAAAAAAACATATATTGTCTTTCACTTTGAATACAATAGTCATATAAAAATAAAAATATTTTAAAAAACAGAAACTTAAAAAATAAGAGGGAATGCATAATAATTCTTTAATTTGGCCTCATATATAAGTTATCTTAATTCTAATGCTTTTTTAGTACATAGTCTATATTGATTCTCTGTTTTTGTTTTCCTCCAATCATGTTTAAGGGTGTATTTTCTGAGGGAATGAGACAATATAGTAAAATTGTAACCTTATACTACAAATAATTTGGGATGGAGGAGTATACCTACTGCATTAGTTATATTCCAATTTTGGTAAATACAGTGTTAAGGGCAAGAAAATCATGCTAAGAATCCAAATATGTTAAGAACAAAACTAATATATATTATAGGTGTTCTTTAATTACATTAGGAATTTTATTTTGATAATTTTAATTACATTACACCCGAGCTAAAAAATTAAATTTTAAACTTTTACAACTTATTAGTTGCTAAATATGATATGATAAGATAATATACAAAAAAGAATATCAATGATAGAACAAGAATAAAATAATAATTAATTTTACACGTGTTTGATATGTAGTATAAAAAAAATAATATTAATAGTTTCTATGGTGATAATACTAATAAGTATGGTCATATTGATTGCAATGATAATAAAAACAATAAAACAATAAGGATAATAGTAATAATAATTTATTTAATAAAACAAGAATATTGAGGACACAAATGATAAAATTAATAATAATAATAATAATAATAATAATAAATCTGATAATAATAATAATAATAATAATAATAATATTGAAAATAATATAATGACAATAATGATTATAATTACATAACAATAATAATGATAATAGTATAATACAAAAATTTTGACGTTAATGATCGAAAAAAAAAACATATAATAATAATAATAATATAATGATAACAAAAATACAATAAAGAAAGTGACAAAAAATAATAAAAAAGTGATAGTAATAACAGAATAAAGAATATATTTCAGTAAAAAATGTTAAACAACAAGATAAAAAAATTATAGTATACTACTACATCGAACAATTTATTGAAATAAAATAGTGATCTAATTGTCTAGTCACCAAAATGATTTTTAATTGATAATTTTTAAAATTATTATAAATATGACATAAATTTATAAGTGAATCTAAATTGTTATATCAAATGAAATTTTTCGTAATTTAGTGGACTTAACTTGTGAATAAGAAAACGACGTGTCGATTGGCGCATGTATCAATGAATTCAGAATGAGAGGCCGTAACCCTAGATGCTTTACGGCGGAGATGGAATCATGATCATGTGTCAGTAAGATAGTTTATCTTAAAAAAAATTGTTATAGTTTTCATAAAAATGAATATATGGTATTAAAAAATATATATATAAGAAAAAGTTATTTGATAATTGGAAAAATTCAACAACAATAGAGAATTCCGCCTAATTGTATTTGACATGCTAGAAATACAATTTGAATATTTATAATTAAGTTATTATTAATAAATTACTAATTATTTAAAAGATAAAATTTAATAACTTATTTATATTTTAATATATATTTAATATTAACTTATGTAATGGCATAAATTTAATATAATTATATTATTAATTAAAAAGTTATGTTATAAAAGTTTACGTAAGAATATTTCAATAGAATATTTATTTTTTAAATATTTATTTTATTGTCACTATGACTATAAAATAAAAATGTTATCATCATTTTATTTATGACAAAAAGGTTTAATTGTTTCATTTAACACATAAATGTAACTACATTGAAAGTAAAATATAATTCATACTCGTCACTAAAATTTGGCCTATTTTGTTTAGATCAACAATGTATATCGAGAATAATGAGCTTAGAAAGATTATGAGAAAGGATACTACCAAAACTATTAGGGTCTAAGACGCATTAATCAACAAAAATATAAGGGCCAATACCATAATGACAACATAGGAAACTAACATGTTTAGGAGTGACATGATAAAAAAAAGAACAAGAAGCATAACATCACAATAGATGGTTCGGTAGTTTTGCTTGCAATGATAATATGAATTATGGTAGAAAATGATATTTCTAGGCTATTTATGATATAAATTTCATCAAGTTTGGTTCATAAAGTTAAATTCCTCCTATCACTTTCAAGGGAGGCCAATTTAACAACTTTAATCTTCTCTAAGGTGATCTTGTCTACATCATAGTTAACATTGTCAATTAAGGAGTAACAAATATACTCAAAAATTAAGATAGGGTATTCATCAAATGTGCTTTACTAATTGACTTTTTTCAACTTTATCTCTATTTTAACCACATGAAATAGTATCCAGCAAAGTAGTTAAAATCAATATTTCAATAGTAAGATTGTATAGGATCCTACATACTATTTGTGATTCAAATTCCATGAGCAAGATTGTAAGGATTTGTGGATGAAATTGTAAAATTGTATGATCACAATTTTTGTTTAGATTGTTTCCTACACCAACTATTCACCTTCTTGGGTGAATGTAACCTAATTTTAGTTAAAAATTAATGTAATTAAAATTAAAAACAAATTTCAAATCTAACTAAAAATTAAGAGTCTTTCAGCTGCACATTCACCTTCTTGATTGAATTCAATCAATTTCAATTTCAATTAAAATAAAACTAAACTCAGACACTTTTAATTTGCATATCTTATTTCTTTTATTTTCTTAAAACATCTCTAAAATACTTTCTTTTATTTAAGATGTATTATATATATATATATATATATATATATATATATATATATATATATATATATATATATTAGGAAAAGTAAAATCGTCTATGTACGATCCTATGATTTATGATTTTGGGAACTCTTCATGATCCTACCTATAATCTGATTTTAACTACGTTTACCTAGAGCCCCTACTTGGTTCATGATAAAAGGAGTGAATACTTGAACTTATGCAGATTTACTCACCACATTTGGTAGTGACACCAAAAATTGATAAGTTATGGTAAAATATATACTCATATAAGCTCACAAATCAAACAATTGGACGTCAGACCTAAAATCATCTCAAAGTAGTTGTCTCTACACCTCACATGCTTATGAAGTTCCTAATTATAAGGATGTAGAAAATCATTTTAACAAAAATCACTTTCTCTCTGGATATCAAAACCTTATAGTTCTCTCTACTATCTCAAAAACCTAGTTTCATTCTTGCTTCAGATTAAAGATCAAATGTCCTATCCAATTCTTGCATGGAGTAAAACAAGCTTAACGAATCACCATTTTAGTTTAGGTAAGTATCAATTTTCTCCTGTTCTTGAGCAATTTAGGGTTTCCAAAAATAAGAAAAGAAATATGTGTGCACTCTTTTGCATGTAGTCTTAGAGACATCAAGAATAATCCTTGTTCATTTTGGATCTTAACGGTAGGTTCAGATCATTGATGAGAATTGTATGTTGCAGGTTGAGTTATCCTTGAAAGTTGTAGCTTCGAGTCTTTTATAAGTGATTCTCCTCTTAGACAAGTAAGTGAAGCTAAACAGACATGTCTGGGTAGATATCAGGTTCTGTGTTTAAATTGAGTTCTTAATATTTGAGAAATAAATGTGAATGTGCTTAAATTGTGTTCTTTTTTCATTTGGCATATCTGGATTGATTTTGAATGTGAAATGAGTGGAATTGATTTATTGATTTTTTCTTTTTGTAATTTGACAAGGATTTTTTTTTAACTTTTTCTATGTTTGAGTCAAAATGATTGTTGTGAATGAAGATGAAGATATTAAGAAAAGGAAGAATATTGATAAAGTTGGAAGGGTGTACACTCATGACTAAAGCAAGATGATTTTCTATTTTAATCCTACAAGTTTGATGTACAATTGAAGGATATGTTTTGAATGATTATTTATATTTTGTGTGGAACTTATGTTAGCATTTGTTAAGTTTTAATGTGATACATTTCTTTATATTAAATGTTTGAGGCGAACTAGAATGCTATATTAAGGGTATTTTGTTTTGAAAATAAAAATAATGAATAATAAATATATGTTGTATGCTCTATTTTTGGTTTTTTATTGTTTGGGTGGAACATTTGGTTTCTTCTGATTTTGTGTGAAATAAAAAGCAAACAAGGAACTACTATATGTTGAGCAAGTTTATTATAAAACTACTATATGGGTATATTCTATTTTGATTATTGATGAACTTTTAACCGTAGTTGTTGATGAAGTTATATAAGAGTAATTATTTGATGTTTATTTAGTTACATTTTAAGGATGTGTAAACTTTTAAATCCCTATGTATACTATATTGATATTATTCTTGCTCTTAAATTCGTTACTAATTACTAATGAATTTAATCTGTCAGTAAATTAACTGCCAAAATTTTAGTTGATAATGACATTTTATCAATAGATACAAATTTATCAATAATTTTTCATTAATAATTTCAATCTTTCTTATAATAAATATTTACTTTTTCGCTTAATATTCTCTTATTCACTTAGTGACTTATATTTTGAAACATCGTTTATAAATCAACCTTCATTAGATTATATATTATTTTTAATAGTTGTTCACAACTCAACTCACACATCACAAAATTAAATATTTTATTAAGTATTTGACCTAAAATAATTAATTTTTAATAAAAACAAAAGTAAAATAATGAATTTAAATATATAAAAATAGAGGACAAATACAGAAAGAAACTAAATGTATATTAATACAATTTTTTCATAAAGTGAGATAACACATTTTCACACCTTGCTTTACACAAACTCTGATAATAGACAAAATTCTAGATAGATTAGGAAGAAGTCTTTTTATTAAAAATTTATATGTTATTAATACAATATTTTTTTAATTTTTAATAAAATTTTAACATACTTTTAATACTCATTTTATTTTACTCTTTTTATTTTAAAAATTTAGGTATAAATTAAAAATCTATTAAAAATGTTATGTTAATAAAATAGTTATGTATTTTTATTTTATTTTTTTATATCTACACCATAATAAATTAACTTCAAATTTGAAAATAAAAAATAATTTGGGAAGTCGAAATATAACTTATTAATATTAATATTACATTTTTATTATTTTATTACGATTGTCTTCAAGTTCCATGATTGTATTTGAAAAAGGTGCATGAAAAATGCTTTACACAAATGGAATAATATATAACTTATAATACTTTCACATTTCCTTTTGGAATATCCGAACAGGTAGCAAACTAAAAAAAATTATGAATGCTTTAGTCAGATATTTGAAGGATTTTGATTGCTGCCAAAAGTGGAAGTTTGGTTGAATTGTGTTCAATAAGATAAATTAAATTGCATTTTTTTTTTTTGGTCGTGTATTAATTGCTTTGCATGGCATAGTTGACACAACAACCCAATGTACGACACGTAAATTTTGACAGGTTTTAAATTGGACACACTTTGATCATGAAGTTCAGAATTTACTTGAGTCAATATAAAGATCCTGCATGGAGGAATCGACAATCTATGACTTTGAAATGAAGTTTGAATTATCAGATATCTTCCCCACCAGAAGAAAATTCCGAAATGGAGTTGAGATAAAGCACGTGAAATTCACTTACATTGAGAAATTCTCTTGTAAGCACTTTCGAAAGAAAAATAATTAGGATTAGTGTCTGATCAGTCACAGTTTATAATTAGTCTTTAATCCAGTATACCAGAAAAAACCCATTAAAAAACATTGAGAAGTATGTTCATTGCATTTTGATGTTTTTTTTAATTTGGTTTTTGACACCCTTAAGATTTTTCTAATAATTCTAGAAATCATTATTATTATTATCATATATTAGTAATTTATTAATAACTTATATTAAATTAATTGACAAGAATGTTCGTAACTATATAATATATATAATTGTATAATATATATATATATATATATATATATATATATATATATATATATATATATATATATATATATATCAATATTTTTCCTTTCTATAGTCTATTTTTGGAATTTAAAAGCATTTCTTTTATATGTTGAAACATATGCTCACATACAGAATGATACAATAATAGCACGTCAAATAATCAACGAACACAGGATAAATTAAAAATTTAAATATAATAACTCAAAGTAATATTACATATATTCACATTATTTTTATAAAATCAAATGATATTACATTAAATAATAACATGCAATTGAAACATCTTTATAAACATTTGAATGTTATGTCTGAATTCAAAAACTAACAACTCTGAGTCACATTATAGTACATCACTATGTTAGTATCTCTGGTCAATCCAACTATCCTATTTATAGGATATGATTAATATTGACCTTAACTTAATTTGATATACCTTACTATAGCCCAAAGAATATCTCTAGTGTCTTATATCGACTCTTCACCACTCCTAAGAATAGTGTGGTTTTCTACTTTATTTTCATTTGAGCAAAATTTTTGTCACTAAAGGAAAACTTTTTGTCTTTAGAGTGAAGTTTCGCTGCTAATTTTGCTTTAGCAAAAATAATTTTGCTTAAGCAAAAATTTGCATTATCAGACCTTTCACTTGAGTGAGAAGGACTTTGCTTCACTTTGGGTCATATCAACACTGTCACACCTTCTCTTGAGTGAAAAAGGCTTGCTTGGGTGAAAAAAGGTCGAAGATAGACCTTCCTATGAAGAAAAATTCCATTTTCACCCCAACAAATAAGTTTCTAACCTTTCAAACCATTAATAAACAATCAAATGATGACTTAAACATCCAAAACATTACAAAAATAAGGTTTCAAACAAACAAAACATATTACAATCATTGTGAAAATTGCATACATTCTAATTACTATATTTGAGTGTTAACTTCCATAATCTAAATTTTGTTGGTTCCTTTCTTCAAATAAAAATAGTGTGACCCAAACCTTAGTTGTCCATTATCTCAAAATCCTTGACAACATTTTCCCATGAAAAGGATCTAATTAAAAAATTCCTAAAAAAAAAAAGTTATTTGTAAAGAAACTCTTAAAAATAAGTAGACTTAAACTTATCCATTCACTGAACTGATGGAGTAGAATTCATATTTTATTTATCAGCTTCTTGTTACTTCTTTCGAATCTGTAAACTAACAGAGTTTTAATGTGACTATCTTAGATTTAGTTGAAGTTATATATCATGAGTACAGGAAAATTAAAACAAAAAAGCATATATAGAGATGGAATGCTTTTATAGTGTTGCAAATACAAGATTTTGTGACGTGCAGATAAATGTGACTATAGATCTTTTCAATAATGTTGTTGTTTTCAAGTTTTAAGAATTGTTGTTTTATTAAGTTTATAGTAGTTTTTGTAGTTTTGTTCAATTGTGAATTTATATAAAGTTTTCATACATATTAATATATATATATATAGATATAAATATTATTGTTGACAAAATATATGTATAGAGATATTAATGTTATTTATTCTTGTTCCAACGGTATACTTCTCATAAAAAATTGAGAGTAAATATTGAAGTCATTTGTTTCTATTTATTAGGGCTAATTTGCGCAAGAAAGGAAGGTGACTTTATTACCCTTTCACTCAAGATGTCAATATTTTCTTAATTTATAACAATTGACATTTTGGTAATGATTTTATAACACACTTAATTGATTTCTTTTTATACGTTAATTACATCTTTCACAAATTTTTCATTCATTTATGTTTACTCTTTTTTTTAATTTAATCTGATTTTGTACTCATTTTCTCGTCCTTTATTTACCTTTTCCAATCTCTCACCCCAATCCAATGAAAATATAAATAAGTCAGTTTGAATTGAGTTAATAGTTCATTAAAAAAACCATATTCATTTAATTTGACTTATTTTTTAAATAAGATTATAATATTTTCTATTTTACTAGATTAAATGTTAGATTAATGCGTTATTTTGATTTGTTTTAAAAAATTTAAATATATTTAATAAATTTAAAAAATTAATATAGATTTTCAAAATTTAAATTATATTACTGAATTTAAATTTAAGTTTTAGTTATAATAATTTGATATAAATAAATATAAATTATAATATATGTATGCATTTTAAAAAATAATATCATTTTAATTTTTCTAAAATAATTTAATTTATAAAGTGGATTAGTTTATTATCATCTGACTTAAGTTCATTTAAATTGTTGATCAAACAAAATGGAATTTAAGTCACAACTTTTTCTTATATATTTTGTAAACTTTTCAAAATTTATTTATTTTGCGGACTTTTCAAGTTATACCTTGATACTAAACTTATTTTTATAACTTTAATTATGCGCGCATGAAAATCATCTAAGTTCCAAAATTTGTATAATTTTGTGAAAGATCTCAACCAAAATCACTCTACACATTTTAATTATAATACAATTTACATATTTAAATATTTAATATAAATATTAATGCTACATTAAATAATTTCTTTATATGTAGTTATAAAAACACTAGTTTGTATAACAAACTCTGCAACACCTATAGAAACATTGAAGTTTATTTAACTGAATAAGAAACTTTCTTTTACTATTTGTATTTTTTTTCCTTCATGTATATAATAGAATTGAATGTTGTCCTGAAATTAGGTTGACAGTGTCATATGTTTGTTATGCCATCACCAAACCCTAATAAGCAATTAGTCTTTAATTTTTAATGTTAGAGTGGGGTAGTTAGTAACTTAAGTATCTTTGCTTTATATTCTGCTCAATTAAAATATTATTTTTCTTTTCAAGATAAAAAAAAAGTATTTTTATTTATTTTTTAATCATAAAGAAATATACATTGCTGACGAAGACATTGTTTGGCTTTCCATCAATGAGTTACAACTCAACTTGACTTTAGTATAACGTACTTATTCGTTTTTAATTGTTGTTGTTTTCAAACGATTGAAATTTATTGGAACGTTCACTCATAAAGTATTATGTATTTTCCAACTACAATGTGACACCAATCAAAATCCAGCTCTCACAGAAAGCAATGCTATGAAAAATTTAAGCTTATAATACTTTTAGTTTCTTCAATTTTCAAACTATGAATTAGTTTTCTTTTAACTGTGTCAAAGATAAAATATTCCTACAATTTTTAAGATTTGAATTACTTGGTGTAAAGTATCCATTAGTGTTTGCTGATGATTAATTTCTACATTAAAGTCTTATTCTAATTATTTTTTTGTTTGTAGAAAAAATAAATTCCTATTCTTTTAAAAGGTAAAAGATTATTTCGTCCATCTAAAAACACGAGAAATGTTAAATTTAAGTTTTAAAAAATTGAAGAAGTAAAAACACACTTTTCATCATAGCTTACAGCTTAAAACATGTTATTAATAAATGTTAAAGGTGTTGAAATTAATTAAACAAGGATAATTTTGTCATTTGGCCGGAATCAATCATTAATGGAATTATTAATTCTTTTATCATACGGTATATAATATGTATTTGCAATTCTTTTTAGAAATCCACTACTATTATTCTCATAAAAATGCATTATTTTTTTTTTCTTATATCGTAGTACTGAATTGTCCTTATTAAATTGTTGTACGTCAGAATTTTCATCCTTGTCTCAAAGAAAACCATAAAAAATGGTTCATTGTCTTATCCTCTTTAGTTTTTTAGAAGATGAAAACAATCATGACAATGCTTTTTCATATTCAAGACTATTATTGAATTCGTTTCATTTATTTAAATGTCATTAAGAAAAAATAACTACAAATACTTGAATGATAATATAGTTAAGAAACAAATATACTTTTAGAGTGTGTTGTAGACATTATTGAGTAGGTTCTTAGAGTTTTATGTGAAATTGTTATTCAACATAGTTTATTAGTATTTTAAGACTACATCTTATACTAATCTTATACAACTTAAAGATAAGTGAAGTTTAATAAATAATTATTTTTGCTAATGATCAGATTGAAACATTACTCAAATTATGACTCCACCTTAATGAGAAATTGTTATTGAGTTTAGCCTAAAATAATCTAAAGAAAAAGTACTTGAATCGAATTAATTTTTTTTTAAAAAAAAAAAAAAAAAAACTAGTGTCAATTGACTTAAATTGGTACTTACAACACATTGGAAAAACATCTGTAATTGATTTTCTGATTAGTTGTCCTTGATTAATTTATTTCAATAACTAAAAACGAATACAAGTTGAATTTAACAACATAATTAAAAATAATATAACACACGTATATGTACATTCTGGAATACTTCAATACAAATCAGATAAAATTTCATGACAATATAATTGACTATATTTTATTTTCTCACCCTTTCTGTACAAGCACAACAAAATTAATTGTTTCTTATTTATAAATATATTAAAATATTTTTCTCTCATTTTTCAATACACTTTTTATTTTCATAATAAGAAATATTTTCTCTGTTCATTTCTTTCATTATAGTTTCTTAGGATGCATACAAAAGGATACGTATAGATGTAGAAAGTATCGATCAGAAGATAGGGTTTTAATTTAAAATTTACGAGCACTAGGAATCTATCAACTATAAGTAAAATAAAAAAATATTCTCTTGCTTTGCACTTTTGCTTGTCACTATTCATTAGTTATATAATATATCTTTACTATAATAAAGTAATTATTATAATAATAATGATTATTATTATTATATTCATATGTCGGTGCCTTGTCTGCCAGCAGAATTTGGCAAAACCGTGGGTTGCTGATGATGTTGTTTTGTTACTCAGATCTTGAACTTTTCGAAACTGGTTGTATTATGTGCTTATAATAAGAGGTGAAAAGTTCAATAATAAAATAAAAAATGTTCAGTGAAAATAGCTCACGTTAACCATTTTTTTCTAATAATTGTGATATAAATACAAAGAAACAGAAAAAAAAAAACTAATTTATAACTTGAGAATATGATTGATTATTTTTTAGGTAAAATTTTTCTTTCAATTATGTTACATTAAGGGTTTAATTTCGAGTAATTAAACATGTGAAAGTAGAAACAGGGAAAAAAACGTAAAGGCGTGTTTGGTTTTTATTTCCAAAAGTAAATTAATTTTAGTTTTGAAAATTTAATATAATATTGCTCTTGTAGTTGGTGAAATAGTGAAATCTCAAAGTGTGAAATTGTTTCAACTAGATGAAAATGAAAGAAGTAAAAGAAAACATTCTACAGCTTTCTGTGTGTTTCTTTAAGATATTATTTTGGAAACAAAATTTTAATACTTAATAGATTTTGACCAGAATTTGATTGTTGAATAATATAAAATGTAAAAAAAAAAATATATATAGATCGCTATTATTATCGTATATATGATTTATTAGTAATTTCACGTTGATTAAAATTGACATATATAGATATATTGTATGATATGCATTGTACATCAAGAATTCTCACTAGTATGAATTCAAATTACATAAGATACCAATTAATATATATATAAAATGATTCGAAATATAATTTTTTTCTAAACTAATCATGACATTTAGAAATATCTATGTTATATTATTCACTTGTCAATATATCTATTTTCGTGTAAACTGTAACAACCTAGAAAATCTGTCATTTGAGTGAAATGGTAGAAGTGGAATGAACACTTGATTATTATATTATTAAACTAAAAACGCGTATTTATAGAAAAAGTAAGTAGTCAAGTCTCATTTCAACTCAAGCCATCATCTCTCTAAAACCCCTAACCTCTTTTCCTCTGACTTCTCTCTAAGTTTCTGTTTCCATACCTCATCAGTTTCTCAAGCGGAGCCCACCGTTGGACTCGTGGCGGAGAATAGAGCAAGTCTATCCGATCAGAACCTCCGTTAGAGTAAGTTCATCTTCTGCCCCTTTTCCTTAGAGCAGATTTAGGTTTTTGTTTTTCCTCTGCTTACTGAGCTCGCATGTGGCATCTGAGCCATCAGACGGTGCCTCTGTGAGCTCAGTTTCCTAGTGTGTTAGTC
>Ga0209700_103894_pt1 | contig 27857 bp, 24 predicted proteins | sample SiratroredBW_FD_187528 | JGI IMG/M metagenome (GOLD analysis project Ga0209700, IMG submission 187528) | Root nodule microbial communities of legume samples collected from California, USA - Siratro red BW (SPAdes) (version 2) | ecosystem: Host-associated > Plants > Roots > Nodule | place: USA... | reverse complement strand
ATATATGATTAGTATAGTTTTTTTATATTTGTGTGAAGTTTTTAAGCTAAATTTAGAGAGTTTTTTTAGAGTAGTTGAACTCATTATAAAAAAGAAGTTAATAACAATCAACAATATTAAACTATAAAATTATTAAAAGTGATATAAAAGTCACTTTTAATTAATTAAAATTAAATTTATCTTAGTTTAATTTTTTATGAGATTAAGTCTTCATTATTTGATAGCATTCAAATTAGTAAGTTAATAAGAAAATAATAATAATAATAATAAGTAAATATAAGGATTAGAAGTGAGCTGGATTTCAAATCTTCTTATTTTTTATATATTGTTATATAGATTTTTGAGTCTTACTTTTTCTAGTTCATAATATGTCGTGTACACCAGTGTCAAGACTACCTTCTCAATGACTTGATACTTGGTCTTTGCATCATGAAGTGTTTGGCCAGTGAAGTAGACCAGTTTACATTCTTCCTCTTGGACGAGTGTCGAACTGATAGCGTTCTTTGAAACAGATAGGTATAACAGCAACCTATATATTGTCTTGAGTTTCTCAAGTATAGGAGTGGAGGATACGACTATCTTTATCTCATTGAAAGCTTCTTCACATTGGCCGTCCCACTTAAATTTGTCTGCTCCCCTGAGTACTTTTAGGATTGGGCGAATCTTCTCAATAAGCCTTGCTAAAAACCTAGATAAGGAGGTCAACCTCCCTACAATCCTTTGAACTTCTTTCAAATTACTTGGGCTTCTCATAGATGTTATGATCGCACACTTATCCGAATTCGCCTCGATACCTCAGTGAGTAAGCATGAACCCAAGAACTTTCCTCCTTTCACTCTAAAAACACACTTAGTCGGGTTTAGTCTCATGTTATATACACATAAATGCCCAAAGATTTCTATTAAGTCTTGCAAATGTTGGTCAAAGGCCTCCAACTTGACTATCATATCATCAACATAGACTTCCATGTTCCTCTCGATTTGACTCTTGAATATTTTTTCCATCAGTCTCTGGTAGGTAGCACCTGCATTTTTTAAACCGAAAGGCATTACCCAATCTGGTATGAAACCTGTATTAAGCAATTTCTGCACTTCTTCCTCAGCCGTCAGTCTATTCTCTTCACCGAGTCTCCGTTTCTTTTGGGAGACGGGTTTTGCCTCCTTGCACATGACAGTCTATGTGACATGTCTCAAGGATCAATACCCGACATATCCTTGGACATCCAAGCAAATAGATCCTTGTTGTCGGTCAACATTTTCTTTATTTTTTCAGCTTCTTCCCAGGTCAAACATCCTCCTAATTGTGTGTTTTGGCCTTCTCCACCAAGTTGCCACTCTTCCACACTATCTCTGAGTTCCATTTTGGCTTTATCACTTATCCTGGGGTCGAGGTTCGTTATGGCTACCATCCTTTGGTTCACGTCTCTCTGGGATGATGTCACGGTCGGCGTCAATCTCAGACTGGCCACATAACATTCTCGGGCCATTCGTTGATCGGCGTGGATGGTTGCCACTCCCCCTTCTCAGTATGAAACTTCATGGCAAGGTGTGGTATAGAAACAATAGCACCTAACTTGTTTAAGGACGGTCGTCCTAAGAGTACATTATACGATGTGTTGACGTCAACTATCAAGTATCTCACCAGAATGGTTTTATGTCCTCGGTCGGCCTTGCCAAACTTAGTGTACAAATCAATGTATCCTCTTGTATCTACCCTTTCGCCAGAGAAATCTGCTCATCTAAGGGGCTTATAGCATCCTTGTCTAGTCCCATCTTCTTGAAAGTTTTCTAGTAGAGAATATCTATTGAGCTCCCCTAGTCCACCAATGTCTTCCTTATTTTGCAATTTGCCACTTCAATGGCTATGACCATTGAATTGTCTTACTCAGCATCGATGCCCATGAAATCTCGGTTGGTGAACGTTATATCTGACATGTTGCGCCGTCTGGGATGACTAATCATGTTGACGCTGTTAATTTCCCTCAAGTGTCCTTTTTGGGTCGAATATGATGTGCCGCCTCCTCCAAATCCTCCTGAAATACTATTGATCACCATTTTGGCTGCCTCTCCCCAACGCCTTAGGGTCCTATCTCTGGGTCACTCGGCTCTTGATCGATCATCTCTTCTAGTACAAGGGCTTCTCTCTCTCGGACTCCTTCTAGGACTTCCCTCAAGAGGACTCCTCTCCCTCGGGCTACTTTCGCTCTACTGCCCATACGGTTTACGCTCGCTCCTCGCAATGTAACACTGTAAATGTCCTGCTTGTATTAGCTCTTCGATTTTGTCTTTTAGAGTCATGCACTCTTTGGTGTTATGGTTGTGGTTGTAGTGGTACGGAAAGTGTTTGCTCTGATTGGCTCGTGGGGGCGAAAGAAACTTGTACGGTGCCGGGATCAATTCAGCATTAAGGGCCTTTCCAAGATGTGTGCTTGGCTCGTGTTAAGGGGCGTATATTTGGAAAATTTGGAGGCTCATGGTCCTTCCCTGGACCGCTGCGGATTACGGTCTCGGTCACTCCTCTTTACCGAGTTCTCTTCGACTCGTACCTAGCTCCTGAACTCCTTGAGTTCTTCCAATTGCATGAACTTGGCCGCCCTTTGTCAGAGTTTGTCCATATTTTTGTTGGCTTCTTGTAGAGGCTATATGAGAACGGTCCTGGTCAGAGAGTGGTAACCATGTGGTGCATGGCCACTTCTGGGTTTAGTCCCGAATCTATCCATGAATTTCTCAAGGACTCTCCTTTCTCTTGTTGTATGTTCACCAGAGCAATGGACGTTAGGTGGTGAGGTCTACTCGTTGCGAAATGTGCTCCAAACTTTGTTACAAGGGTCCCAAAGGAGTCTATTGACTTTGGTGGTAGCCGGGTAAACAAACTGAGGGTTGCTTCTTTCAAAGAGGTTGGGAAGACCTTGCAGAAGATGTTGTCATCCATCGTATAGAGTCCAAGCTGGGTGACATAGATATCAATGTGTTCGTCTGAGTCTGTTGACCCATCATACCTGTCTAAGGTAAGACCCTTCCAGTTAGGAGGCAACTCGATCTCCATTATGTCGTCAGCGAGTGGATGCCTCCTGGATGATTACCGAAGGTGCTCTATGATGCTTGACCTCGGCCTTCCTTTTGAGAACCCTCCTGCTCGGTCGAGTCCTTTCGATGTTTTAGCTCTCACTCCTCTCTTTCAACTCTCTGCCTGAGCCTCTCATTCTCTTTCCAAAGTTTATTGAGATCCTCCTCACTCTTCTTTTTCATCATCTCCATCTCTCTTCTCATCTCGGCCAAAACTGCCATTGGGTCTCCCTAGTGATTTTGCTGACTTCCATGATTCCTAGTGGTCACCATTGTATTATTAGATTAATCTCGGCCCCACGGTGGGCGCCAAAATGTTCTTGCAAGAGACCGATTAGCTCTAACAACAACAATGTCTTCGATCGTCTCCCTCCAACTCCGATCTCTGAATGCTATTTGGTCGCAAATACCGGTTCAGAAAGTCTTGTTATCCATTCCTTGAGTTCTCCTACTGCTCACAATCCTGGGAGGGGGTCTTACATGCACTCCGACACTTAAGTCAATAAAGGTCTAAGCAATGCAAGGTGTGTAGGGTCAGAGTAACAGTACCTTGTTTCTTGAGGTTACCTTCCTTTTTATAGAGTTTGGATGGACCTTCAAGTGAATGGGCTGGAGGCCCAACTTACCAATATATTATATGAACTACTGTATAGAGTGTCCCTGTTGATAATTGCCATGTGGTCACTTTGTTGATGTCACGTGTCTAATGATTATTGGTGAGTAAGGTGTATTGATCTTGTGGATGCATACCGACGAGTACTCGGTCAGTCGACACATATGAGATTTTTTATTATTATCGATATGTATTCAGTTAATCATTACATGCAGATTATGTAATTATGCATTGGTTAGAGTGATCGACCTAGTTTATACTACACCATCTAATAAACAAACTCTATCAATACCTTTAATTTCAAGATAATTAATTACGAAACATATAAAAGAATATAAATACTTCATATTTGCTCCATTTAAATAGCAATAAAACCCTTGTTTAGGCCATAAAACCTTTGTTTAGGCAAGGAACTGATACTCCGTTTGCGATTTTAAGAGATAATAGGCCAAAACAATTAAATGATCAAATTTTAGCTATTTTTAAAATCAATTTACATGAAGGACCGGTCTATATAATAACTATCCAAATTATTTAATTTCTTTGAAAAGTTTTAATGAAACTCAATATAATGTCTATTTTGATATAAAAATGAAAGATAAAAACTGGAATAAGGGAATCCCAATCACAGTAATCTACCGTCTTTATTATATAGTAATAAAAACATAATTGGCCCCAGCCCTGTTAATTTAGTCTAAAGATGAAACTACTTGTTACTTGTAAATCCTGGAAAGGTAAATGCTTCTGTGTAAATCCTAATTCATTGAAGTAGACACCATAAACAAATTCTCTTACGGTGCAGTAGAAATTACCTTTGCACTATTTAGGAATAGTTTACAAAAAAATAAATTCGTAAGAAACTCTTAATTTAGCTTAGCGAGACAATCAATTGAGTGCAGAAGTTTTACTATTCCTAAAGGATTAGTATTACAATGAATTAAACAAGATCACACAATCCCTACCCCTGAATTTGAGCTAGAACAAACAAATAACCACTATAATTCGGTAATATCGTAAGATTCGTTGATAAAATCTGATTTTAGTCAATTAAATATGATCAAAGTATTTGAAATCGATAAAAAATTCTTCAAAAAAAATTAATGAATAAAAAAAAACAAAGAAGAAAGGGATTGGTTTTTTAAAAATTTCTCATTTGAAGAAAAAGCCCAATTTAGAAATAAATATTATGAATTTCTAGAATAAGTACAAGGACAAGTTCCATTTTTTATATGATTTGAACAAAATTGTTTAAATAACCTAAGGATGTAATTAAATCAACAGAAAATATGGAAAGATTTCTAAAACCGAAGTAATTACTATAATCTTTCTTAAAAGAGGTTAGATTTCTCAACATCAAAAATAGAGAAGTGAGAACCTCTCCTTTCAAAATTGAGAAACTAGAAATAGATATAAAAGATATTCAAAACCTCTATTTCTAGTTAAATTATACAAGTCGGTTGCTTCATCAAATAACAATAACTTCACTTGAAAATAAATCGAAAACCTCTAAAGCAAAAAATAACTTAGGAAAATCATTAATAAAATCCTTTAAATTTTCGGAAGAGGAATTAAAGGACTTAAAAATAGAAATAAACTCTAACACAGCATTAGAGGAAATAAATAAAAAAATAGATTCCTTAAAAATTTCTAAAATAAATACTCTTAAAAACGAAGAACACCTAAACAAAATTTCTAAAAGAAAAAAATTATCAAACACTGTGTTTGCGACAAGTCAAATTTTTTACAACATATCCACATTACCAGATATTCAATTTGAAGAATGGGAATTAGAACATTCCTCGGTCTTTTATCGAAATAGAATTCCACAATAAAATATTGATAGAATGACTGATCATCAGATACATAGAAAAACTCATGAAATAACCATGGTCGCCTCAGCATACAAAGTAAAACATTCCAAAGAGCAAGCCATCAAACTAATAATAGCAAGCTTTACAGGAATCCTAAAAGGATGGTGGGATAATTATTTAAGTTTAGAAATTAAAATGTATATAACAACTTGCGTAAAAATAGAAGAAAATAAGCAAATACCCTTAATGGTAGAAACTCTTGTAATAGTTATATTCATAATTTAAGACCCCAAATTATTTGATGAAAGAACTTTCTTGTTGGAACATAACTTGAAGTGTCCAACACTAGGAGACTTTAGGTGGTACATTGACAATTTCATGGCTATGATCTTGTTGGGTATCCAGGTGTGAGTCTAAGTCTCACATTGGGTAAAAATAAGTAAGTTGAGTAATATATAAAAATGAAGACCCATAAACCTACTGCTTTAAAGTTTTGAGTTGAAGGTGGTGTCATTCCCTTATGTGGTTTGACTCATTTCTCATTCTTATGAGATCTTTTTGATTATGCATACCCCTCGGATTCTCCCAACTTGAATCTCCAGACCCTTACAAGATATAACTGAAGGAAGAATTAATTCAATAGTAAAAAATACAGGAGTAACTTTATGTAACAATTTAAAAATAGAAAATAAAATTAAAAATAATCAAAGTTTAGGAATTAGAGATTTAGGAGCTTTTTATACTCAATATGGATATGAAAAAACAAAATCCTCCGTCTGTAGCAAAGAGGAAAGGAATTACGAATAGGAAATCTTGGAAATTTACTCGCCCTCTTAGAAGGAACCTATGAAAATCAAAGACTCTCCAGAATAATAATAATAATAATAATAAACATGATAAAAAAACATAATAATATGCTTTAAGTGTAGACAATTTGGACACATAAAAATGAATTGTAGGATGAGAGAAAAAATAAACAAATTAAATATGAACGAAGAATTAAAAGAACAAATCCCTAAGTTACTTCTAAAACTCTCAGAGTCAGGAAATGAAAACAATGAAGATTTAGAAGAAGCAGAATGGAGAAAACTGTGACGGGGAAAATTGTGAATGCATATATAAAATTAACTAGAATGACCCTGGAAATAATTGATAGCATAGAAGATGAAGAAGAAAAAATCAAGTGGGTAAATATAATTATAACCTTAATTTTACAAGAGGAAGAAAAAAATAGAAGCCCCTTCTGAAACCAATAAATTTAGGGGATATGATTTTAATTACATACTACCACAAACTAAAGAAAAGTTACTATAAATGACTTAAATAAAGAAGTTAAAATCATAAAAGAAGAAATCAGGAACCTAAAGCTTTCAAGAATTAAATGATAAAATAAATATTGAAAAGAAAAACAAAACAGAGGAAGAAAGTTTTTTAACGTAGATTATAAGACAACAAAAATGGTGAATCACAATATAAGTTTTTTAACGCAGATAAAAACAAAACAACACAAATGGCGAATCACAATGTCTCTAAAAATAGATAATTCTTTTCACAACCTTGATAGATTCAGGGGTAGATCTAAATTGTATATAAGAAGGATTAATTCCTACCAAATATTATGAAAAGTCTATGCAAAAATTATATACGGCCGATAATTTTAATCTTAAATTAAAAAATAAATTAACCAATGCTAATGTATGTAATGATGGAAAGTGCTATAAAAGTAATTTCATTCTAACCAAAATATTACCGAAGAAATTATATTAGGAACCCCATTTCTCACTCAAATATACCCTTTTTAATGTATCGGCAGGGATAGAAAAAGTAAAGAAAATCTGTTTAAATTTATAAATCCCATAAGAAATAAAGAAATAAAAATATCAAAAACATAGAAGAAGACAACTTCTTTTAATATAATTAGAAATAAAAAATATCAAATAGAATTAATAAAGAGAGAGATAAAATATAATAAGATAGAAGAAAGACTAATATAAGAGCAAGAAACATTTAAACTAATCGAGAAGGAATTTATTAAGGAAATATGTGTCGAATTCCCTACTACATTTTGGCATAGAAACTCTTTCATGGTAGAATTACCGTATGAAGAAGTATTCGAAAAACGAAATATTCCCACAAAAGCACAAAATCGGTTCACATGAATAAAGAAACTCTAGAATTTTGAAAAAAAAAAGAAATACAAGTATTTTTAGATAAAAAAAAACTAATTAGGCCTAGTAAATCTACATGAAGTTGCGCAGCGTTCTACATAAACAATGCAAATGAAAAGGAACGCAGAAAACCAAGAATGATGATAAATTATAAACCCCTAAATAATGTTATTAAATGAATAAGATATCCTCTTCCAAATAAACAAGTCTTAAGTAATAACTTATATAATGCGGTTATATTTTCAAAATTGATATAAACTTCGGATATTATCAAGTAAGGGGTTGAAGAGAAAGATAAATATAAAACAACGTTTGTAGTTTCATTTGAACATTTTGATGGAACGTAATGTTAATGGGATTAAAAAATGTCCAATTAAATTCCAGAATATTATGAACAATATTTTAATACCATATTCTAAATTTGCGGTAATATATTTAGATGATGTGTTAATTTTTTTTTTAATCAAAGAACATTTAAAACCTTAATCAAAACTAACCCAATTGCAGTATTAGCTAAAAAGATGAACATAGCTGAAATCAAAATAAGGTTATTAGAACTTGAAATCTTTCGAAGAAAAATAACCCCAATTTCTCGAAGTATAGAATTTGCCCAAAATTTTCCTGATGAAATAAAAAATAAAAACCAGCTACAAAGATTTTTGGGATGGTGTCTAACCTATGTATAAGAATGTATCCCAAAATTGCAAAACCCTTATTTAATAGACTAAGAAAAAAATCCAAAATCATGGAAAAGGAACATACCACTACAAAAACAACCAATATCTGTTTCTTAAATAATCAAACTATAATAAGGAGGAGATGAACCCAAGACTTTGAATGTTGAAAGAAGCCTTTAACCACTATGTCAAACAATCTATATGATAATATTATGATTATTATTATTTTAATTATGATTATGATTATTATTAATAATAATATTATTATTAATATTATTATTATTAATATTATTTTTATTAAAAACGACAATAATAATATTGACAAAAACAATATTAATAAAATTCATAATAATAATAAATTAATAAAATTTAAAATATTAATATTATTAATATGGGTAATAAAAATAACATTAATAATAATATTAGAAATAAGAATATTAATGTTAACAATAATATTAACATTAATAGTAATAACAATATTGATAATATTATTATTATATTATAATAATAATAGCTAATAATAATAATAATAATTCATAATAATAATATCACAAACATTTCTAATATAATTGAAAATAATATAAAAAATATTAATAATATTAGTAATATTAATAATATTAGTAATATTAAAAATATTATTAATGTAAATATAAATAATATGAATAGAAGTATTAATAATATTCTATATATTAAAAAACATATAATAATAATGTTAATATAAATAATAATAATAATATTGTTATCAATAAGATTAAAAATATTTTGTGTATAAATATTAATAATATTAAAAACTTTAAAGATATTAAAAAAAACATTAATAATTTAAAAAAATATAATATTGATAATAATAATTATTATAATCATAATAATATTATAACTTACAATATTAGAAATAATAATAGAAATTAGTAATAATGTTAATAATATTAATAAAACTAATAATAATAATAATAATAATAATAATAATAATAATAGTAATAAAAATGTTAAAAATACCAATAATATTAATTATAATACTAATAATATCAATAAAAATATTAATATTGTTAATAATATTCACCTTTACTAATGTTATTATTAATAAATCAATATGAACATCATTAATAAGAGATAGTAGTAGTTTTATCCATAATATAAGTTTCTAAGTATTAACCATGGATACACGTTTGTAGGTATTACCCACAGACATAGGTCTGTAGGTATTACCTACAGAAATAGTTCGTGGGTAAATACCTACATACCAGTATCTGTGGATAATAACTATGGGTCTGTATCATGGGTAATACCTACGAACCTATGTCTGTGGGTAATACTGACAGACTTAAATTAGTGGGTAATACCTACAGATACAGATCCGTAGGTAATAATTTGTGGGTAATGTTGAATTTACCTATAGATACAGATCCGTGGGTAATAATCTATAGGTAAATTGAGTTTTTCTTGTAATGTACATATACAATAAAGAAAATAAATAAAGAAAATAAAAGAAATGATAAAGACCCTACCCTCTTCAGGAATTCATAACCCCAAAACACTTATGATAGTTGAAACATATGCTTCAGAATTAGGGTATGGAGGAATTATTAAACAAAAATTAAAAGACTATCATGAAGAAATAGTAAGATTTCATTCAAGTCCTTGGAATGAAACTCAGCAAAAATATAGTATTATGAAAAAAGAAATTTTATCCATTGTTTTGTGTGTTACAAAATTTTAAAACGAGTTGATTAATAAACATTTTTTTTACTTCGAATGGATTGCAAATCGGTAAAAGAGATTTTAGAAAAAGATGTTAAAAATATTATTTTAAAACAAATTTTGCCAGATGGAAGAGTATATTATCATGTTTTGATTTCGAAATAGAATTTTTAAGAGGAAAGAGCAATTTTATTCCTGATTTTTTGATACGAAATGTCTAGTAGAAATATCACTTCAAAGGAACTATCACTAGATGATTTAGCCCCATCTTTCAGTAAAAAGTTTATGGAACAAGAGACTGGCTCCTCGAAATATCCTACGTTATCACGATTTAAAAAGGAATTCTCCTGTCCACTTTAAATACTCTAGAAACCCAAAATAAACACACTATATTAGGGACACTTTTTGACACTGAAAAAATTCCCATTAAAATTTGTGTTAAAAGAATAATGTAATTTCATTATGGTAATTGAACCCGAATTAGAAGAAGTGGATCCCTCTCATATTATTTGTTCATTATGTTTCTCCAAACTGCGCATGGATCCTATATGCAAACCTAAAGAAACCAAAAAGTTTTACCAATATATTTTGATTAACACAGTTTCAGTCGAATGAATTTGATAAAAGAGACCCCTCTGTAGTATCTTATTAAAAATAAGAATTGAAAAAAGTCCTTATATTAAAAGATTGGAATCAAGGACCCTTAACTGAACAAAGGTTATCTCGCCTTTTGATCCCCCAACCTATAATTATTTTGATTACCAGCAAGCTTGGTATAAAATAATGTTAGATACCAACCCCAAACATTCTTGGTACATCGCCTTTAAAAATGCATTACCTCAAACACTACCAGCATGGTTCCTAGGATGGTTTTGCTGGGTTAGACACATGAAATCAATTTTTCCTCCTTGGGTGGTCAAATATTATGAAGTACACAAAATTGCTTAACTTTTGTTCAACAATGGGTGTAAGTTGGCTATGTTCAAATGTATATGAATTTCACTAGCATAAGCCATTACCTTTCTCTAAACATTTATGTTTAAGGGTGAAGGTATTATGGTGGAAAAAGTTCTAGATTAGATTCTTAGAAGAAAGGTTTATGTTTTGAAAGAATAGGTATGTTTTCTACCAGTGACCCCACAGAAAAAAGGTAAAGCAAAACTTGCTGAAATTTTGCTTAAAAGGAAAGTCCAAATTAGAGAAGAAAGCTTTCTTTCTAAAAGCACTATCCTTCTTATATTCGGATGAAGAAGAAGAATGCTTGGAGGATAATACCTTTTTACAGAATGAAGATGACTACTATGAGCTCAATTTACAATGAATCAATCCCTGTGAATTCCCTCAATTAATGCAATTAATAGAAACTCAATAAATCGGAGAATTACGAAAATATGCAAAGTGGCAGAACAAGACAATGAGATCCAACAAAGAGATTATGAAATTTGAAAAGTGTCCTAAATTATTAAAGCAAGATGTCAAAAAAGAATAAACAATGAAGATTCCTAAAATTGAATTATTGCACAAATTGACAAAAGAATAAATAGTAAAGATTTCCAAATTGAATTATTATTCAAAGCGTCAAAAGAAAACAATTAAAATTCCAGAGTAAAGCGTCCAAAGAAAAGAAAAAGCAAAGATTCTTGAAGATTGTGAATTATTCTCTATTAGTCTATCTCAGGAAAACTTTGTTGTGAAACTCTTTAAATGAAAAATTTGTTCTGAATTTGCTTTAAACAATCTTCTACAAACTTTTGATATATCCTACAATCTTTAATTGTATGTCTTCTTATTTTCACACTTTTTTAAATATTATACTCTTTTAAATATATTGCACTCAATTGTTTAAATATGACTTGGACTTTTGTTTATATATACGTATATATAATTGTATATGAAAGTGGATTTATAAGATATAACTTACATTTTATATCAATAAATTTTAAAATATATTTTTTTTTAAATATTCTTAAGAACACATTTACATGCTTAGTCCATAAGTGTTTTCATTAATTTATTCTTCGCTGTTCAAAAAAAAAAAAAAACATTTACATGCTTAGTTCTCAGTTATTCCAATATTTGTATCATCGTTTTCTCTCATTACAAAAATACAAGTATCACAATCTCAAAATATAAGGTAACAAATAATAAAATAATTTGAATGTAAAAGATGTATGATTAATTTAAGAAAATGACACACACATTTACTTATCAAAGACATCAATACCAAATAAATACAAATAAGACTTGGTTACTTATAAAAGAATACATGAAGTTTGATTATTTGAAATTAATACTTGTTATATCTTTTATTTTATTTCTCTTATAATTTCATTTCTAACAAGTTTCCACTTATTATAAAGTAGTTTTTTTTATAATCATCGAGTCTTAATGAATTTTGATTCTTGAATTGGTTTCAATAACTTATTTTTGACTTTTCATCTACTTAATATCTTTATATATAACTTGTATTAATATAGATATCTCATCCATATATTTCATAACTCAATGTTCATATTAACTCACACCATAATTACTATAAAATTAAATATTAAAGTATAATGAATATTATCTAAAATCCTTAAAAGTAACTTAAATAATGATACAATATTTCATTTAAATTATTTGAGCGAATATCTTTTCACTTGATAGATATCCCTTAAGTAAAACTTTATTTTGGTTAGATATATGTCAACACCTAATTTTGTCTAAATTTATTTAATAATTTCTCAAAATATTAATAATAAAAAAAGTCTCTTTTAATTAAAATTTTAGATTTTGTTCTTACTTTTTTTTTAATTGTTAAAAAGTACAAAAAAATTAATGATATGGTTTAATTTTTCCTTTTTATCTCTTTCTCATTTTAGGAAAAATGAAATGATAAAATGCAAAAATATAATTACATTTATCTTTTTATTAAATTTTTATCTTCTTTATTAAAATCAAAGAAAAATATATTTCATTTTCATTTCCTTGTCTGAAAAAAAAATAAATAAATAGCAAAAAAGAGGAGAATCGAAATTGGAGTGATCCTCTTTCCCTTTTTGTCTAAAACCAGTGAGGATTCTACATGCCAGCTCTACCAAACCTCATTCTTGCTCTTGCCCCTGTTGTGCTTCTGCCTGCAATGTTTCCCTATAATGTTGCCATTAGTAACGCTTCCCTTGCCGCCAATATTATCCCATCCTAACAAAATTTCTCCTACCAAGATTCCTGCTACTGCCAAACATTACTTGTTCTTAACAAAAACTGTTTTGTCACCTCAGACCAAGTAAACTCAGCAACACTTTTCCTTTTGCTAAGGATTCATATACAGGGATGAGGATCACAAGCGGGCATCAGATTCTCGACTTCACTCCACTATGTTCCCGCTCTTGCAACTCTCATACACGTCATTGGCTCTCGGCTGATCTTTCCTTTCCCTTTCTCTCAAAATTTGGATAACACAATTGGCTTTCCTTTGCTTTTAGTCGACGAACAGAACATTCAAAAGGAAAGAGACGCCAACGAGATCGTTTTTGAAGTTTATTACTTCCTATCCACATTGTTTTAAGGTTATTACTTCCTATCCACATTTTTTTAAGGTTATTATTTCCTATCCACGTTTTATTTTCTTCCTATTAGATTTGAATATGCTTTGCTATTTTTTCATCATACATTGCAAGAATGTTCGTTTGCTCATAATCTAACCAGAACCAAACACAACCCAAATAACCCAACTAAGAACATATCTTAAAACTTACAAGTAAAAATGGAAACTAAAAACAATAAGATGGTCTTGTTGAATTTGGAAATCTCGGTTTTGGTTAGAAGTCACAACCCGTAAGTGAGATTGTCACCACATTTTTACCACCTGCATCTTTTTCCCCATCTCATATCTTTCCTCACCTTAGCCAATGATTCAAAAACATAAGCTTCAACCTATAATCAAGCCGCAAGCTACCCACTACGTCTCGCAGGGTCGCGTCGTTGCTGACAACATCCTCTTCTTCGCATCAGCACCGCTCCCGTCGTCGCTACACCACCCAAAAGCCCCCATGTCGTGCTCTCCAACTTCTCCACAGTCCCTTGAGAATCGTTGTCAGTAGAGAGCACGCCTACCTCAACTCCCCACCACGTACCTCCATAACAACCCTACTTGCAAGCCAAAACACTTCCACAATGCCCGAAAGAAAACCACCACTGCATCGGCTTTTTCCTTCACCACCGTGCACCCACAACCTCATAACCACACTGCACCGCCCTCACCCTTGCACCTTCAATGCCTATTTCTCGCTCGCGAGCCGCCACAGCATCACCCTAACCACCAAAAGCCCTTCTTTACTGTCGCGAGCCATGCGACCACCTCCAAACATCATCGTCACAGGTTCTCCGCCGCTGTCCAGTCCCATCGGTGTGTTGGGTGCCGCCACCTGTAGTAGCTGCAACGCCCCTTCTAGCCGACGAACCCTAAGTCTGCGGCGCCGCTACCCTTAAGCCTTCTCCCTTAAGCCTTATTCAATATTAGGTTAAGTAAATTTGTGAAGCAATTTCGTTTGGGCCTGGCTCATTTGAGTTTTATTTTGTGCAAAAAATTTTAAAGGAGAGGGCATCGTGAATAAAAAAGGTTTAGCAGTGTTTTGAAACTGAGAGTGTAATGTGCCATGAGCTGCAAATCCAAAAATGGGCTTGCCCTTTCTTTTGGCCCATCATCTTTTCTTTCGCACTTTTTATTCGGATACGTACCGCACACCTCTTTTCTTTATTTTCTTAATGTTTAACAAAGGATTCTTTTTCCTTTAAAAAAATGCATTAATGTATAAAAATATTTTTCTCACACCTTATTTGAAAATAAATTTCAATTAAATATTCAAATAACTGTATGTGTCATGCAGAATTTAATTCGAAAAAAATTTACTATTTCATTTAGATAATCAAAGGACCACACATGTCAAATGATATTTAAAACAAAATTTCATTAAAAACATAAAAAAATATAAAATTTTAAAAAAAATTACTAAAATTTTAAAAATTAAAAAATATAACAATTTTCAAAAATTAAAAAATTTCAAACACCTCAAACAAACAATTTTCAAAAACTACGTAACCCTGATTTTCTATCTCTGATAGAAATACGTTGGAACAAGGTCAAACTCTTGTCGGGCCCCAAAAATTTGCACTTTGTTTCTTCTTTTGGAAAAATAAACATTTCAAAAATCACACTCGTTTTACTTATTTAATTAAAGGTACCATCTTAAGACGGACGTTGTTGGGGTGTTAATATCTTCTCTATACGTAACCGACTCCTGGACCTAGATTCGATTTTGCAAACTAGCCTTATCATTGGTTTTTTTGGTTTTTCCATAGTTTTTCAGAAAAATTATGGTGGCGACTCCTCTGTTTTGAAAATATTTTTCAGATTGTCGTCCCTGTCGTGATCCCGATTGCGACAATATCATATTATTTAAACATAAGGTGTCACTCGAGCGAAATCTCTATAATTATTTGAGAAAGAATCACACTAAATGAGAATTTGCTAAAATTAACTCATTTTTTTTTTCATTTATAGACTAAACAAGAACCTTTGAGTGAGAAATGTATATATTAACACTTTAAAAGTAAAAGTATGAAAAAAAAATCAACTTACCCTTACTCCATCTTATTCGCATTTCAATACTCAAATAACGAATATAACATTGTCTCATATTTGACTATGAATGTTGCACCATAATTCTCACTTTTAATTCAATTTTACATAATTAATTAAGATATGAAATTTAATATCAACTCCAATAAAATTGGACTAATCAAGATAACTTTTAAAGTAAATTCTCTCTTTAATTCATTACTAAAACCTAACTTATAACACATAATAAGAATGTACATTCTCAATTGCTCCTAGATAGCTTCAAAAAAATTTCTCTAAAATCAATCATATTAGCCAATGTATTTCACAAATAATATAAGTAACAAAACTTAATTAAAGGTCTAAAATTAAATAAGTGTCAAATTAACCTCCCAAGACTCCTACAACTCAACAAATTTTCAATTGAATATTTCTAATCTTATTTTGCATACAAGAACCCTAATAATTTTTTACTAATTCAAGATTTATCACTTATAATTAAAAATTTGAGTTTAAACCTACTATTTCTCCTTATCTTAAACTTTCGTTATAGCTTAAGGTAAAAAAAAAAAAAATTAAAGTAAAGGAGGTGCCAAAAATACCAAAACAATTTCTTAGATCACCTCAAAATTCTTAACCCTAACTACTAATATCTTTCACATTAAGCTCAAATCCAAGAATCTTTATATACATAAGCTTTACATAGATAAAAGAATAAAAATTGAAGAGTGTAATACCCTAAAAATAACACACATAAAGCTAACATGTTCACATTATACTAATTATAATTATAATTCATCAACATACAGTAATCCTTTAAACTAGAGTATTTCAAAATTCTACTACTAACATACAATTACAAAATATCTCCAAATTGTTTTTCAAATTTAGCTTATGCCTAAAAGCATCACTCATTCCAAATGATCCTCCACAGATCCATCTACAACATCATCTGCTCCCGTGTCAAAAACATGATCGTTACAGATAGATATAAAAACACAAGTACAACAAAACAAAGGGTAAGCTAACTAAATTTTTAATAATACTGAGTAGTTCAATTCAAACACAAAGATTAACATCACTCAACTCTTTCATTCAGTTACATGCACCATCACAATATAAGACACTGACACACTACAAACTTGACTCTACTTTTGGAAGACTTGTGCATTGAATAGACCTCAAGATATGCACTTGTCATACATCTCCACGCTATGAACCCACACAGCCTCCACACAAATGAATCATCAATCATGTATGACAGGGTTAGTCCCCCTGAGACTTTCCTGACCAGCTATATTTCAAGCTGCAGTCACCCAGTTCAGACTTCCTTCGACTCTCACCACCTAGTAATAATCGTATATTTGATTCATACTACTAGTAAAGTCAGGATATCGATCGTTCACCCGATCCTTAGACAATGCACTTCCTAACTAACCTAGACACGGGTGTTTTCTTTCCTGAAAATACTATGCCTAGGCCTTGACCAACTCTATCAATACTCTATCAATATCATATCCTAACATAAATCTATACTCATGTATTCAATCAATTTTCAATTTCAATCTCAACTTCAAATCCCAAAATTTATTAAAATCACTAAACCATCAATATCGTTGAATTTAAATTATCAATTAATTTATTTTATTAAATCCATATATTGTATTACCAAAGAATCAAACAATCAAAACAGGAAACAATTTTTTTTAGGGTTTAGCTTGGGCGAAAATCTAGCTTAAGCGAGAATTCCCTCGCTTGAGTGAAAATTATCTCGCTTGGGCGGAAATACTCCAGAGAGCACACTTGCTCTAGGGCCATTTTCGCCTGAGCGACATTATCCTCGCCTGAGCGAAGTTGCCATATCGCTTGGGCGAAGAACTTCTCGCCTGGGCGAAAATAGTCCAGAGAGCATACTTGCTCCTCAAAACCATTCTCACCAGGGCGAGATGCTGTCACTTGGACGAATTATGCAGAAAACAGAAACTTCTACTGCCTCAGAGCTAACATGCATGCCTCAGATGATCAAAATAATAAGAATCAACACGCTTATACCATAAATGGTCTACCTCAACACAGAATACCAACTCAACATATCAACATCCCATCAAGTTCACACAACTATCTCATACATGCAACACTCAATTCAACATTAATCCAACATTTTAGACCTGCAAGAAACTTTACCAGATACAAATTGTACAACTACTACAATCATTAACTTCTCTATTCAAGACTTAAATTTGTAAATCAAACAAGCACAAACTTCAGGTTAGCTTTCCTTACCTGAATTGCAGTTGAAATTCTCTATAACAATCCCAATAGCCTAAGGTCCTCAGGAACTCGAATTGATCAAAGGACCTCTGATCAATGATCAGACTAACAGACTAGGAAGCTGAGCTCACATAGACACCGTCTAATGGCTCAGGCGCCACATGCAAGCTCAGTAAGCAGGGGAAAGCGAAAACCTAAAACTGACTCTAAGGGAAGGGGCAGAAAACGAACTTACTCTATTGGAGATTCTGATCGGGTAGACTTGCCCTGTTCTCCGCCACGAGTCCAACTTGTCCTGTTCTCCGCCACGAGTCCAACGGTAAGCTCCGCTCGAGAAACTGATGGAAGACAGATGCGAAGCCTTAGAGAGAAGTCAGAAAAAAAGGGAGGTAAGAGGTTTTAGAGAGATGGTGGCTCAAGTGGGAATGAGACTTGATTACTAACTTTTTCTATAAATACGTGTTTTCATTTTAATAATATAATAATTAGATGCTCATTCCACTCATTCGACATTTACCATTTCTACTAAGATGACAGATTTTCTAGGTTGTTACAAAAAGAGAAGTATGAGAAAAACTTACGAAAAACATACTATTTATAGATGTTGTACAACATCCCTTAACTACATTGAAGGTTAATTTTATAAAGCAATGAAGGATAAAAGAGTAGGATTCTTTAAATATGAAGATGAGGAGGGAGAATTGGAAAGGAAGGATTTGAAAGAGGAAGAGACTTCTTTTACTTCTGTTTTCACCACCATAAAATAATAAATTTTTCTCTTTCTTAAATCTAATGTTTCCACGGTCCAGAATCCAAACCAATTTTATTTTTATTTTCTATGTTACTCACAAAACACTATTTTCACCCATCAATTTAAACAAAATAATATTTTTTATATATAAAACTAAAACTAACACTCAAAACTTATACATACCTTAAATACATAATCATCTAAGTTAAACATTAAACATAAAATAAATCTAATTATCACTTATAAATTTATTTTATAAAAAAAATATATATAAGAAAAAATATATATATATATATATATATATATATATATATATATATATATTAAACAACTATATTCAAAAAGATAAATAAAATTCATTCATGTAACTTCAATTTAAAAATACATATTTATTTTATTATATTTTCAAATTTATACTTTTTCTCTTTAAAATATAATAAAAGAACCTGATGATCGGACATATGATTGACCTAAATTTAAATTTAAAAATATAGACACAATTGATTAGTCAAGCTTAAACACATATATAATTAACAAGGAGACTAATCAATCAATAAAAAATAACTAAATTTGTTGTATAAAATAAGAAATAAATTTAATTTATTTTCTTGGGAAATATTTAATTCAACTCTAACTTAATAAACATATCCGGCTATTGAATTAATATTAAATGACACTTTAGTCTAAACCATGAATGGAAACAATGACGAGAAATGATGAGAAATAGAAGAAAGAATGGAATAGGAAAAGGTCAGAAGAAGGGTGTAAATGTAAATTGTGGGAGAGAGAGGGGATTCGGATATTCCATCGTACTTCCTAGGATCAAAAGAAACATTAACTGCAACACAGATCTCTCTTTTTCAAATCCCTATGTGGATTCGTGTCACAGTATCTACCCATTCACTTCCATTATCAAAAAAAAAAAAAACATATATTAATTTTTTCTCGTAAGAAATCACTTAAAAATAAATCACTTTTACTGATTATTTGTTTAATACACAAAACCAAGGGTGTAACAAAACAACAATTAATTAATGAACTAAGTAAATTCTGGAATAAAACACCCAACAATATCTTTATATAATCAAGAATTGAAGATATATATTAATTACTAAAATTTATCGGTGCATTCCACGAAGATGGATCCAATTAAATGTTTTTCAAAATGTCAACTTTTTCATGAGTGGAAGATATACATTTATTAACTATGAATACAATCAACATAAAAGAAAAAAAATTACCACTTAAATTAAGTATGTATTTTGAATGGATTTTCAAATTATCATATAAAAATCTGTATTTTCTGAAAATTGCTAATTAATTTGTTTTATTTGTTACCCAATATGATGATTTATAAGATAGAAAAAATAAGTAAATATCAAAACCAACGAAACCAGATTTCTTAAAATGATGTTATCTTTATTTTATTTATTATTATAGTTATATCCTGTAGAAAAAGAAGAAGTAATTATGCTTAAATAAGGAATACTTAAAATAATGTCCTTTAACTACGATTTTTAAATAATGTTGGAAAAATCCCCATAATGTACAACAATAGTGTTATCGCAAGAGACCGGTTGGCTCCAGCAACAACAATGCCTTCTAGAATTGCTCCTTGATCGCTCTTGGTGTTGCTCCAAACGTTCCAAATTCCACCGTCCGGGAGGGGGGTCCTGCAGGCACTCCGACGCTCAAGTCAGTTTAGGGTTAGAGTGTGTAGGGATATAAATCAGAGTTTAGAAGTACCTTGCTTAAGGTGACTGAGCCTATATTGTACCTTGCTTAAGGTGACTGAGCCTATATTTATAGGTGTAGTAGTGGGCTTAATGAGCTTGGGCCCATTCTTTTCTGTCATGATTTGGTAACAGAATAATAATGGACAGAATAATAACAGACAGAATAATAACGGACAGAATAATAACAGACAGAATAATAACGGACAGAATAATAATGAACGGAATAATAACGGACAAAATAATAACGAGAATTAATTACAATATATTCAGTTACGCTTTTGCATTTACTCGGATACCCTCGCTTTATATGTAACGCGCAATTAATTAAGATTACTTATCGGTCGATCATTAGTTATCGGTCGACCTATAGTACATAGGCACCCCAAGTCCTCGAGGGCGAGTAACGACCGAAGAGGATTTAGTATTGAGTAGGTAATGATTAGCTTTGTTGCGCTCGCCGTCTGAAAACATGTGATAAAGGTGGATTTACACGCGTCTTTTCTTGATTTGCGAGTGTCCCATTTTCCGAGTGTGATGTGACAACTCCATCTAAATTGTTAAAAGTTGTAATAATACACCTCACGGTCTGTGGGTATGAAACTAAAAAGCTGAGAAGCTAATATAAACAAATAAACTGATAGAAGCTGAGATAAGCTGATAGAAGCTATGGAAGCTGAGATAAGCTGATAGAAGCTGAGATAAGCTGATAATGAAGCTCTAATGAGCTGAGAATGAAACTCTAATGAGTTGAGAATGAAGCTCTAATGAGTTGAGAATGAAGCTCTGTGAGGTTGATGAGCCAGCTGTGGAGCTGATAAGCTAGCTGAATGAGGCTCTGATGAGCTGAGAATGAAGCAGCTCTGATGAGCTGAGAATGAAACAATGATGAGCTGAGAAGTTGAGATGTCTATACACCTCTCGGTGTGGCGCTGAGATGTTTATACACCTCTCGGTGTGACGCAAAGATGTTTATACACCTCTCGGTGTGGTGCTGAGATGTTTATACACCTCTCGGTGTGGCGCTGAGATGTTTATACACCTCTCGGTATGGCGTTGAGATGTTTATACACCTCTCGGTGTGATGATCGTGGATGGAGGTCTCATGGTGAGCCAAGAGTACCTGAAGCTGGAGCCACCTTTCGGTCCGCCGTAATGATCGCGAATGGAGGTCTCATGGTAAGCCAAGAGTACCTGAACCTGGAGCCACTTTTCGGTCGGCTGTAATGATCGCGAATAGAGGTCTCATGGTGAGCCAAGAGTACCTTAAGCTGGAGCCACCTTTCGGTCGCCATAATGATCACGAATGGAGGTCTCATGGTAAGCCAAGAGTACCTTAAGCTGGAGCCACCTTTTGGTCGGCCGTAATGATGGCGAATGGAGGTCTCATAAGCCAAGAGTACCTTGAGCTGGAGCCACCTTTTGGTCGGCCGTAATGATCACGGATCGTGAGGTCTCATGGTGAGATGTGTGACGTTGCCCATCGATTCCCTGTGAAAACCAAATTAAGAGGAGACTGCAGAGACTAAATGTGTTATTTTGAAAATAATAACAAATAATGACAAGCTTAAAAGTAGAAAGTTGAAACGAGATAAGACATAATTCGCTAGAGGAGCTATTTGGCAAGTTCAATCAAGATAAGTCTAGCATTGCAACCCATGCCGCCAAGATTATAACAGAAGATATATATTTCCTGAGCTTGAATTGATTGACAATCGTTGTAGAGAGACACAAGATGGTCAACGATTGGCCTTGGCAACTCTCTCAATTTCATCTTTTTTCTTGATGGCATAACTCTGTTGGACGACCCTTTGGTTCAGGTATGATCCTGAATCTACCTCTTCTGTTATAATACACTTTCACAAGCAAAAATTAAAGAATGTAAGAACCGTACAAGCACAACAATTAAAACATAAATAAATAAGAATATTGAAAGAAAAGAAAACTGAAGTTTAGTGAAATTCGTCTTTTGAAAAAAGCAGGTTCTTCCATCCTGGAGATATTGCAGGTCGATTTGGCCTCTTTTATATATATCCCAGTACAACCAATATCATCTTTCAGAGAGATTGCAATTGCGTGCTAGTGACAATATCATTGAGGATATGTTCCGATGCTCGAAGCTTATAATTATTGCGAATCTCTTCCCTTCTATCCTTTATTCCCATCCGTAAGCATGTAGCGAGCATAACCGTGAATCTGTCCAAATTTTCTTTGGAACTCTTTCTTTGAATAAATTGTTCTTGTAGAGGGTAGCGTGACAGTGTCTTGAGGGTTCCGGAAGAACTCAAGGTTCCTGCATCTATAGTTAAGAGAAGAAACACAAATCAAAATCGAAAAGAAAATAAAGCACAGGGCAAAACAAAAGCCTTCTTCTGCCTCACGCGGTCGTCGAAGATACAAGGTGGCGCTGGAGATGGTTGCTCTCCAGGCATCTGTCGACAAGATATTTCTTCCACATCATGTTTGTTGGGAATTTTGAACCAGGAGCAAAACTGGTCTTTGGGGACCTCTAACAGTGGAATCTAAAACTGTAAATTGCCTAACACTCTATGCCTTTGACTCATTCCCATATTTTCTATCAGCATTGGGTCATAGGAGGTTGGCATGGCTGTCTTGGATATGAGATTCAAAGAAACAATCATGTGCTGATCTGTATTACTACCCAAGGGATAATCTCCTTGACATATATCGCAAGACATAACTCCCGACGTCGTCGATTCGGGAGGCGTTGTAGAGGTGTACGACCACGTCAACCAGGGAGGTGGTTTTGCCACTGCCGGTTTCGTCAACCATGATGGTGGTGTGCTAGTCCTCGGGAGCACAGGTGAGTTCGCGGCTCGTTCCATGTGACCAGTGGGAAATAACACACCCTAGAACGTCGCTTGGGGATGTGCATGGCGGTGCTGGCGACCTGCGAGGCTGCGGCGGAGGTAATGAATGTGCATGGCAGCGCTTGAGTTATTGGGTGCTGCTGAGGTTGGAGCGGCCTTGGCGGTGGCCAAGCATGCGGCGAACAGTGCAAAACTCCAAGATGGCTAGTAAGTGAGGGGTTGCGGCCAATGGGCAACCGGGCACCGGGGGTGGCGGCTGAGCCCACCCACAGGCGGCAGTGCAGAGTAAAGACCCATACGTGTATTACACATTGAACGTCACGTACGGGACGATTGCTCCCCTGGGAGTGCCCTAGCAGGGTATTCTCATCAACTACCAATTCGCTGGACCCGAAATTAACTGGCACGGGAATCAACAGACGACTGAAGATTCAAAGGCCACCGAAACCACCAACTGCCCTATGCAATCCTGTTGAAGGATAGTAGAAAAAGCTTCCAATTTGATCCTTCACTTGGAAGTGATAGGTGTGCGACAAAGTGGTTCTCTCACCCTCGGCGCTGGTGATGATGAAGATGGGAGCAGTTTTGTGCAGCTTCGAGTGCGGAGTTGCTTGGAGAGGGAGGTGGCAGGGATGACATTTTCGATAGAGGCGGAAACGCCGCTTGCGGTGGTGGAAAGGTGGAGACCAATCTTGGTGTTGGTGAAAATCACAAGGGTGTGGTGTAATTACATAGTGTCATGGTGTAGCGGAAGCGTTAGCGAGTCGAGGTGGAGGTGCATGATGAACATGGCACAAGGAGGAGGTGCAATGCGGGGTGAAGGTGTACGGCGGCGCGGTGCAGGGACATGGTTGCAAGGTGGAAAACCTAGGGATAACTGCAGCCGAAGGTTCACTAGAAACCAGTGTGAGATGCACTGTGATGGCTAGGGTTGGAGGCGCTATCTTTGGCGCAAAGAAAAATATTTCCCTTTCATAAAAGGGTTTCACGATGTTTATGATGCCGACGGCGTATGGCGAGCCAGAACTGAATATGCTACCTGCATTGGCGAATATGGTGACGAGGACGTGCTCCTTCATGTTGAAGGGGCTCATGTTGAGGGAGAAGCGCCTCGAGCTGAAGCCGGGGATCCGGAAAGTGATGGTGGGGAGGAACGCCGCCATGAGGCGGCCGATGGTGAGCGAGGCGATCTAGGAACGTTCGGAAGGCCCATACCGGTTGGGTTGGGTCATCGGTGTTGCTCACAGTTAATCTCACTTTCTCTATGGGAGACTCTTCTTCGTCGTCTTCTTCCACGTGTGCCTTTTTTTTTTGGGTTTTCTCTTTTCACTGCCGCCATTTTAAGCTGCGCATTCTTTTCATCCAAGTTGTTGTTTAAGCAACATTTTGAATTTGAATTTGCACCAATGTGACTTGTAAGTGACCTCTTCTCTTCGCCTTTTTCCTGTTAAAAATCTAAAATATAATAATAAAGAATTGCTTCCACTCAAGTCTCATAAATTTATCTCAATGCTAAGAAATAGGGGAGACTATTACTTTTAAACTTATTTTAGTGCTACCAAACAGAAAGTGACCGTAGCCATCATGTGCTTTATTTGGATAGATACATTCTAATCAACTCCTTCCTCTTATACAATTTTTCAATTTCATTAACCACATGCCACACAATCATAATTGACTGGGATATAGTGGAAAATTTAGAAAATAAAATTTGAAGTGATTTTACACAAACTACTCAAAGCTAAAGCTAGCACATAGTTTGTACTAGGATGCATATTAAACCGTGGCTTTATGCTAAGAAGTAAGAACTAGCAAGTCATGATAAAGGGTCTTCCTAATGCATGAGTGAAACAAAAGTGTGATTCAGACGAGAGAAAGAGGAATAAGGTTTCCACTTTTCACATCCGAACAAGGATTGGTTGCTGGCTCCCAGTTTGTAAACCTGCAGCGTCACAAAGAGTTTCAACTTCTATGATTTTAAAATATGGTATTGTTGGGCAACGCTATTCTCTCTTAAGGGTTTCCGAAGAAACCGAAGATCCTGCATCCATGGTTAGGAGAGAAAACAAAAACCGAAACCGAAAATAATATGAAATAACATATGGATATAACGCCAATAAAAAGAAAATAAAGCATAACCAAAATCCTTGATTGTTTCCTGGCTTTCATGATTCCTGGTTGTAATCGTTGTTGTCAGGCCAATCTCGGCCCCACGGTAGGCGCCAAAATGTTATCGCAAGAGACCGGTTGGCTCCAACAACAACAATGTCTTCTAGAATTACTTCTCGATCGCTCTTGGTGTTGCTCCAAACACTCCAAATTCCACCGTCCGGGAGGGGGGTCCTGCAGGCACTCCGACGCTCAAGTCAGTTTAGGGTTAGAGTGTGCAGGGATATAAATCAGAGTTTAGAAGTACCTTGCTTAAGGTGACTGAGCCTATATTTATAGGTGTAGTAGTGGGCTTAATGAGCTTGGGCCCATTCTTTTCTGTCATGATTTGGTAACAGAATAATAATGGACAGAATAATAACAGATAGAATAATAACGGACAGAATAATAATGAACGGAATAATAAAAGACAAAATAATAACGGGAATTAATTACAAGATATTCAGTTACTATTTACTCAGATACCCTCGCTTTATATGTAATGCATCGGTCGGTCATTAGTTATCGGTCGGCCCTATAGTACAAATAGGATAAAATATGTTAGATACAAACAAACTAGATTTAACTCAATCCGACATCTCTTTACTTCTAAGAAACTCAACAAATATTTTTTTTTTCAATACAAATTTTATAGATAAATTTTAGAAAAAGCATCATTGAGATTTTTTATTATAATTTTGAAAACATTTCTTATTACGCGATAACTTGATCATTTATTCAACGCCTTATCTCAAAATTAAACTGATAACGTTCTATATCTAAAAAGAATATTACTATTTTAAATAAATAAGATTTAATTAGTAACGTCATGGTGAATTTGAATATTTTTAAGAGTTTTTATTAAATTGTTTTATTAAATATTTAAAATTTGTATACTTTTTAATTAAGTTTCTGACATATAATTTTTTTATTAACTAATTGTGGTAATTTTTATCTTAATTATCTCTACATATTCAAACATATAAAGTTTTATAACTAATATCAAATTATAATTTAAAAATAAAAGAAAACTTACTTAGTATTTAAAATTAAGGGCAATATCATTTGATATTATTCATAAAACTCTACAAAATATTATATTAACTCTTAAAAATAAATAAGATGACAAGATAATAGATTCAATTAAAAAAAATAAAAAAGACCGAAACTCAACTGAAAAATAATTTAAAAATTTTGAATATTTGATATTAAACTAAAAATGTTAGTAAAAATTGAATTAAAAATACATAAAAAATTTATTAAACATATACATCTAAACTAAACATACAACACTCAAATCAATCACATTATAATTAAACCAACTTTATGAAATAATCTCAAACACTTTCAACACACTTTTTTTCGTCATTAAGAAATATTTTCTCTTAATGGAAAAACACAAACAAGTGCCCCAGTTGGGATTGTTCGTGCTCCACCCAAAGCCATTCACTTCACTTCACTGATTTCAATCACCATTGTTAGACCCCACTTCTTACATGATGTTACTAATTACATTTCAATTTAATGAATGATGAATGAGCAATAGCCACAATATTGATGCAATAAGACGATGTACGCATCCCGTAGTTCATGGATACTAAGAGTAGTTGGGTATGCAAAACCCTAGGGGGCCATGTACATATATGCTATGGTACTTATCAAGTTATCATAATTTGAGTAACGAATATGGTAGTTGATCTCTCCTATCTCATGTTGCAAAATAAAACAAGAGTGGACTCATGGAAGGACTCATTGTGGATCCGAATCTCATGGCCATGTTAAACTAGGTTAACTTTAGGGTTTCCACTTACATCTAGTACTCAATAATTGCATTCAAACCATGTTATGATCTTTTGATGCTCATTTTCAATGTATGTACCCAATAGTACCAACTACTAAGTGATGAGTAGTTGAGGTTTCACCAAGCAAACCTCGTTTTGGGACTTCTTCATTACTCCAAACATGGATGTGTTGTAAAGATTTGTCAACAACTAACACTTTTGAAGGCAAAAGTTTGAGATCCTTTTGGTTTTGTTTGGGTGGAATTGAATCAATTGACACTTGTGAACCAGGATAAAAATTTTGTGTTCTTGCTTTTCTCCCTACTCTTCTTGATTGTTTTTATTCACTGCTGCCATCAATTAAAATTAACTGGATTAAAATTAGTTCATATTGTTAATCATACTCTGAACATCTGTTTACATAATCAACTGTGATTCTGGATTGTGTTTAATATATTGGATTGTGTTTAAACATATTAAATCTGGGTTAGCACAATCTTACACTGTAAACTGATTTCTGGGTTTAACTGATTTCTGGGTTTATCTTTGATATTTTCTGCTGTGCACAATCGATTGTTTACCTGACAGTTCAGAATTACATAGTCAATCGATTGAATAAAGAATTTTCATTCTCTACTTCAAGAACAAATCAGATTTGCGAAAAGTTTTTGAAAGTTCAATTCACCCCCCTCTTGAACTCGGTCTAAA
>Ga0209700_103892_pt1 | contig 27863 bp, 16 predicted proteins | sample SiratroredBW_FD_187528 | JGI IMG/M metagenome (GOLD analysis project Ga0209700, IMG submission 187528) | Root nodule microbial communities of legume samples collected from California, USA - Siratro red BW (SPAdes) (version 2) | ecosystem: Host-associated > Plants > Roots > Nodule | place: USA... | reverse complement strand
TTTTCAGCATTGAATTGTTTAGTACAATTATTTATTAAAACTAAATCTTACTTTTAAAAGAGATATTTTATAATAATATTTTTGTAATTTTAATAACTTATAACTAATGATACAATATCTTGAAAAATAAAATTTATATATATATATATATATATATATATATATATATATATATATATATGTAGACATATTACTATTTTTATATTACAGCATCCATGGACAAAGAAATGAAAAAGAAATATTGACTATGTATTTTTTGGTTTAAAGCAAAACCAATGAACTTTATTAAGATAATATGTTGTTAAAATAGAGTCAGCTTTCATAATTATAGAGTGCGGTTTAATTTTTTGTTTCCATTTTTTAGATGTCAATAAATGAGGTATATAACCCATAGAAATATTTAATAAATTAACTCAATAAAATATAATATTTAACGTTAATTCTTTTAATCACAACTTAAAAATACTCTTTACAATTAATTATTTAGAGTATATTATAATTGATAAAATATATTTCTTCATACATATCTACATATTTCAATTATATTATTATATATCTATGTTAGCTTTTATACGATTCCTTTAATTCTGGGGAAATCGTTTTGGTAGCAAGGAGTTTTAGTAATGAAACAAATTTAGCTTATTTTGGATAACATCCAATGCTGCCACTTAATTATGGTTTGATTTTGAACAGTTAGGAAACCTCACCTAACTGATTAACATGGCTAAAATTGTAAATCTGAACTTGAGAAAATGGGTGAATAATAAAAGAAAAATATGAACAAAATTCATAATAGAATCCTTAGGAATGTATGAAGCATCTCTATTCGGATTGCTCAAATGGAACTCGAACAAACAATTGTCCATGCAAAGTCACCACAGCAGATGTCTGATGAGTATCAATCCTTGAAGGCAAACTCACAACCTGAGTTAATTCAAATATTTTGATTAGAACAATACAAAACCCTCAATTAAATCCCCGTTTTAATATGGAAACCACACAAGCTTAATATTTTGTTAAGCGGACTTAGTCGACTGGAATTACAAGAAAAAAAATATCAGAAAGTAGAATTGACGGACACAGACATTGTTAGCAAATTAAGTTTGAAGTTGAAGATTGAAACTAACAATTTTTGAAAATAATACCTTTTTGAAAGGTGTGACCCCCCATGGATTGTCAGAATGCTCAGGCTCACCGCTTATCACCAAGCGTCCAGCTGGGTCTGATTGAACACGCACCTGATTTCATCAAGTAAACAAATTTTTACCATATAAGTTAATATCAATCACATTATCATAACATTGTCATGTCAACAAAATTTATCATAAGAAATGTTACATCAGCACATGATATTATTATAAACTAAAATAAAAATAATAATGTTTGTAAGACCAAAATAAAAAAGTAACATCTTTAAAAAAAATTGCTGAAACTAAACATAAAGCAATTTATTTAGAACTAACGAAAAAAATAATAATAAACATTAAAGTTTTCTATAATAATAAACATTATCACAGTTAAATGAAAGTGAAAAAAAATAACTATACTAATATTAAAAATGACTGATTTAAATACTTTTTTAAAATGAGCACTTAAGATGTTCAGTAGCTATAATGTGACTGTCTAGAGGTCTAAAAAGTATGTCATATTAACTAGACCTACATACCAAACAGACTGCAACCCAGCTTTTCCGGTTGTCCTATTTTAAAGCTTTATCATCACTCGTTAGAAATTTAGTTAAATCCACAAGTTTTAACATTAACATAATTCACCCTTTTTTAAATCTTGTTCAGACATCATAATGCTTATTATTATTATTATAAAAATTCACACCAGTTAACTGCCTACTTTTTCATCTACTTTAAATATATTTTATAACCTTTATTTATTACTTTAGTCCTTCCAAATAAGTTACTTCCTATGTCTAGTCCTTACAAATATACTTATTTCTTTTATTTAAATTCCTAAAAATATCATTTTTTAACTCTATTCCTTTACAACTGTATAACTTTTGTCCTTGGTCACTAGAAATATGTTATGTTTTTTATTTTGATTCGAATAAATATATTACTTATTTATTTTAATTCCTTATCATATCTGATGTGACATTTTTTTATGACGCCAGCATCGTAGACTAACAGTTTTCTTCCTAACATGTGATGTCTTCGTCATGATTCCTGATGACATTATCAACATTAACTTTAGCGGTCAAATTAGACAGGAATGGTTTTTAAAAAATTGTCAAGGACTAAAGTTAAATAAAAAATATATAAGTACCAAGACCAAAAGACCCCTACTATTTTAAGGAAAAGACTTAATTAAGAATTAAAAAGATAACATGGCATTGTTATACAGTATTTTGTTACAAGGGGCATTGTCATCTTTGAATGCATCAAGTTCATTATATTTATATACGAAAAGGAGGATGAGACTACAAGTATGCTTGCCAATTTATCACAAAACAATAAAAATAATAAGCCAAGATTTCAACGTATGTGCAGAATTATTACAGAGAAAGAAAAAAAACATAACTCTGCTTATTACCTCTTCCCGCAGAAGGCCAGGAACCAAAGCATAGACCTCAAAACAATCTTTCTGTACACAACTTTCTCTTGATGAGTAAATAATATAATTAAACAGATTATATTCTATCCAAACATAAGATAAACTTACAGTTTTTTGCACATTGATTTTTACCCAATCAGCAGGAGGTCCAATGTCAACCACAGATGTGTCCAATCTAGTCCACCATACACACCAACAGTGGCAAGCATGTCAGCAAATAAACAAGAAAGCAAGTAAACACTTCTATCAAGAAAATAAATTAATAGCTTGTATGGGTTGTCAACTATATAAATAGATTTCAATTAAGTACAAATCGTTCACGATAAAAAGAGAAAGAAAGTAACGTTTCTTAACTGTGGTTTAGATGGTTTACTGTGACCAACTTTGACTGCATTCACCATGTCTGATGATTTCTTGCGTTTAAGTACATCTGAAGAAATAAGTGGGGGGGAAGGGGAGAAACTTAGAATCACTCAGCACTATAATAAGTTAAAAATGATAGCAATATGATGAAGATCATACTGATGCTTCTAAGCTGCTTTTCACGCTTTTGCATAGACAAAGAGCCCTTGTCCTGAGAAACAAATTATTAAACAATTATTTACCAGTAAGAGTAAAATTAAGGAGAACAAGAATCTCACCAGCACAATTTAACCAGACCTTAATAATAGGATCACTAACTTCACCATTGCCTAGGAGACGTTGTGAATGCCAACCCTGCATAGCCCTAGCCGCAGCATCTCTCCGTGCCCTACCTGATGACGCTGATCCTTGGACACACTTAACAGGCAAGAGGGATTGTAAGACAAATAAATGTAGTCATCACAGCAGTACTGCTTACGACATACATAGTTCCATTAGCAAAGCCTACTGCAATTAAAGAAATTTAGTGCCTTGAAAGGTAGAAATTCAAACCATTTTCAAATATTATTTAAGAAACTTCAACATAAAAAATGACTCAGTTAATCTTGCCTTAAATCCAATATCCATTCATTAATTTCCTATGCTTAGGAGTCGCCTTTTTGCAACGTTAAGGGAGTGGAGGAAGACATAATTTGGAAATAGACTGGTAGAACTGGACCAGTGTATGAGAAAATCTGATTAATCTACTATGAAACAATCAAACTCTGCACTAGTATCAATAATATATTGGACAAAGATCAAGAACACAGGTAGTGCAACAGAGAGGAATTCCACCCTCCTTAACAAAATTATTTAAGACAGTTCTTTCTCTCCCTTCCAATTTCCTTCTCACAATCCTAAGCTCACTCTAACATCCTTCCTATCCCTTTTTTAATTACTGAACACAAATAGCTATTTTGTTATCAACATGATCGAGGGTCGCACTCCCTTATTACAAAATTACCTTCTTATTCTATCTGAACTACACCTGTTATGTGAGGAATCTGCTAGACACAGTCATGACTAGAGGCAAAAAAGCACTTTTTTGAGGGGAAAGGAGACAACTCTGCATATAATTTAATTTTGCTAAGGCGGCAACTATAAGATAGGGTTGCAGAGTACATCAATTGTTCTCACAGCGTAAGTCAGGTAAAGTAAGTCTAAATCGAATAATAGTGTTTGGACTGCTACGCTCTTTAAGTATAAAGAGTTGTATTTTGACTATGACCTATACATTTGGTCTTGTGATAAGTGCTCAATCCAAAAATGAACATCAAAATCAAAGTCACTCACGAGTTCAATTTTCAATGTAATATTCCTTGAGGGGGGAAATTGTTTGTAGGTTGCATCAATAGTCTTGTGGCAACTTGCATGAATTGTCTCGTAGTGTACGTCAGGTACTAAAACTGATGGTTAGAAATGACACATCAACTTACATCAATTTCCAATATAGTAATAATACTTCATTTAATTTTGAACTGATTGTTAGAAACGACGCATATCAACTACTAAAACTACTACAATAATGTGCGGCAAATTGAACTCAGAGGGAGATCATAAAATGTCCCTTCCATAAATAAACAGCATGTTAAATAATAAAAATGGAGATGGCTAATGTGGTTTTCCAACATATCCATATCTTATTTAAGAGAATGATCTAGCAGTTCATAAAGTCAACATAAAAAAGATTTATACAGTTGGCCATTATATTATTGCTCATGAAAATGACATTAAAACAAATAAATATTACCTGATTTTCAATATTCATTGGCTCTGAATTAGAAGTAACAGGCACATTCAGCTCACCACCTTTTGTTTTATGCCTTTCATAGTCAAGAAGAGCCTGGAGTAGCATAAAAAAAACAGCAATAGTGAAATAGATTTTGAAGATAACAAAGTTTATAGTTTTACACAATATTTGATATTGTTTTGACAGTTTCGAAATAGATAAGATGCTATTTAAATAAGCCCATTGTCATTGAACACTAAAACAAGGATGATTAAAGAACAGATATTGTGGTCAATAGAAAATGTACCTATGTACTGGTTAATTCCAAAGTGCGTGTAGGAAATAAAGGAATGTAGAATGCATTATAGTCACAAAAATTTGATTAGAATGCAGTTTCTTTAAGGGATTAATATGCACCAGCACCAAGGAATAGAAAGCTTGCTATTGGCAGTAGTTAATAATTGATAATACCATCTTCATTACTTCTTAAAGAATGCAATTCTAATCAGTAGTAGTTGATAAAGATTTTCAATTTTACACATTTAAGCAAGATCAGTGAAAAAAACTAACAGTGCAACATCATTGATTGGGAGAAGCAAAAGAAGCATCTGGTCTGGACATGGGATACTACATAATTGGTCAAAATTAAAACACTAAATCGTGCACCTGTTATGTGGCCTTTTCATACTAAACCATGTTTAGAAAATTTCAATACATGGACTTCAGACATAACAGGTTTTACATGAAAGCTCTGCAGAAACATTCCTATCAAATGTTATCAAATGCCCTTAGTTTATAATCTTACTTTCTTTATCTGGTTTTACATAAAAGCTCACAGAAGCATCTCCAAAAGAAGAATAAAAATTTCCATCTGCCATGATGAGGAAAAGAGACAACCTTTGGAAAACCTAGCACAGCTTAGAATAATTTAACCTCTCTTTCCAGAAGTATGAAGGAAGTTTAGTGATAATACTATGGTTTTAGCAAATAATTTGCTTTGCTGTTTTTCTTCAAAAAAAAAAAAAAAAAAAAAAAAAAAAAAAAAAAAAAAGAAATGACGCCATCTTTAATGGGTAAACCATCGACCATGCAGCATGCTACTATTTATGCCAAAGTGTATTATACTTTGGGCATTTAAAAATTTTTATTATTAATGCTGGTAACAATTATAAGCTAGAGGAATATGACACAGAAATATAATGATAGGTGCAAGATCACAACATAAAGCTAAGATAATATAGCGTAGTACTCAACTCATACCAATGAGGAAAAGTATGATATACATTATAAAATATTTGACAAAGAAATCTGGGAAAATGTATGTCATCTAGATCCACGTTACATTTTTGTGCCAAAGAAAAAGGTCTACTTCTAAGCTTTACAGGAATGTTAAGTTTGCACGGCAGCATGGATATCTTTAAAACATATTTGTCAAATAATCTTTTAAAAGATGTGAAAGAGCGGAAGACTAATTTACACCTTATTAATCTAGAATCACCTTCTCATAAAAAACCCGAAAAGTCCATGAAACTGTGGTACATGTCCTGCAAAAATTAAGAACAGAGAGCATTATTTTCACATATCATAAATAACCTAAGTTATCCAGATCACCCATACGCAACCCCACCGTCCCCCCCACCCAAAAAAAAAAAAAAAACAGAACAACTAAAAAAACATGTTGAACAAATGCGGAAATAGTAAGAGAAATTCATATACTAATAATGAAAAGTGCTTCCGAATTATGATTTCCAATCAATAAAGGAACCAAACAAGCATGCATATTAAATACAAACATCCAACCCAGTTTGTTTTCCATCAAGAATTAGAACTCAGATGGACAATTTAATTTTTCTCAACACCTTTTCCAATACAGAATATAACTCAGCCTCCTTGTAAATAGATAGAAAACACAACAAATTTAATATTCAATAAACCTCAAACAAAGACTAAAGCAAAAGCTTTTCAGAGCCACCAAGAAGATTGAGACAACAAAATTGTCAGCTGTTCCTTACTTTGGAGGTTTGAAAGACTCTCCCACTTGCCGCCACAATTTACATGAGGTGACCTATTCATAAATGTAACCCCAATTAGGCATATATCTTGGTAAATTGGCAACAATGAAAACAACTTCTCTGAAGTTTGACTAAACAAACTATAAGCTTAGACTAATAGATGTAAGTTTGCGTCAAGAAACAACCTCCAAAGCATTCCAGTTGCCCAAAAATAAAACGGACATTTAATTAAGAATTGAAGTTAAATTCAGCAGTAGAGATAAGTATCTCTACTACAAGTGACACGCAAAGTTACAAATTGTTAAATGCATCATTACCAACTAGTCACTGACTTGCAAATCAAAGTAATTTTAATCAAACAAAATAGATTTCAGGATTGTTATGGGAACATTTGACAGGTATAGGTCTCTTAATAACTGTACTTGAGGGCGTCTTTGGTTTGTAGAAAGTTTTATGCTTCACTTTTCACTACACAAAAACACTACCAAACAGTTTTGTTTTCACCATTCACTGTACAAATATTTCAAATCAGGAAATACAGTGCAAACAGGATGGACTTTTTCGTAATTATTCTTGAAAATAGAAAATATTTTCACAGACCAATAGACGCTCCTCAGATACCCTTGATTGCTAATTTTTTTAAATGCTATTGTCATGGGAATCAAGTATGCTTTGAAATCCTTGATCTCGAGATGTTGCATCCCATCCCACGTAATTAGATTTGGTTTTCATAATAAACATATTGAGCATAAATACATTGTTATTTGACAACATGGTATATCACAAACTGGCATAAGAATAACTCATGCTAAATGCCTAATAAAAACTTAAATCTCGCTGCTCCTGTGTGTGAGAGTAAACATGCATGTTTATGTAATTATTTACTTAATTGCTTGCATTGGCTAAAATGCTACCAATATTGTCAGATTTATGTCCCCAAAAGGAAGAACCACGAAAAAATGGAGGCTGTGAAAGAGCCAAACCAGTAGCCATTATATGGAATTATTAAGGTACTCTAATCTAATTATTTACTTGTGCTCATACACTTCTGACTTCACACAAAATTGGTTACATAAATATGTATTTGTACTTCAGCAGAATAATGGAAAATGAATACCTTATCATAGCCGCCCAATCTGTTTACAGATCTCCATAGCCTTATATCCAACCAATTAAGAATTAGGATAAAGTAATATGTCAGAGCTTGCATTATTCATTCCATATTTAAACGTGGAAGAAAACTTAAACAAACTGGTATAACTCACTTAAGGCAATTAAGCCCCTCTTTATAAAACTTGGGTGGTTTGAATTCCAGGCTCCTCTCCCTAAAGAACGTTTCAAGCTCCTTCATAAAAGCTGACTGCTCTTCTTCTGTTCCCGACTCATTACCATCATATGAATAGTCAGGATCCAAAAAATACAAGTTCTGTGAGATCAAATTTCCATTATCTGCATGTTCAACAGCAGCCTGCTTTTCGTTATACTTATTCTCATTGTCCAATCCACTCTTGACTTCAGCTCTCATATCAGTCTGAACAGCATCTGCTGTTTTAGGCTCGTCATGAATAGGGTGTGCGGAGTTGGATTCCCCATTATTGCATGTTTTACTTTCAGCCGCTTCAAAAGCTGTGGGCTTCACCTCCACAGTCATTTCAGCAGTATCAGCATTGTTTTGACAAACATTAGAATCATTCTCTGTGTCCTTACCACACTGAGGAAGTTCTTCTGCTTTGCTCTTCACATCTAATGCATTTTCACCTTCAGTTTTATTTAAAACTGGAGCACTGTCTATTACAGGGACCGAGTTTATTGTATTTTGACTACTTAGGACATCTTGTTGCTGCATGCACTCTGAATTGGCTTCTGGTTTCACAATTTTATCCTCCACAGGTGCCTCTGCCTTCCCATTTTCAGCATGATTTGAAGTATCCCCTACGGACAAAGGAGCAGCCAAAACTTCTGGTTCAACATGTGCTTCAGCCAAAACTTCCTCCACAGCCACGGCTACATTCTGCCCTGCTTCTTCATTCTCTTTTGTATCACTCATCTCCAAAATTTAACCACAAACACACGACAACACACAAAACCTCCTGCACCGACCCCTAACAAAAATTGAAGACAAATAAGAGGTCAGAAAGAAAAAAAACAAAGAAAACAGATTGAAGGAACCCTTGTCCGAACAACCCCCATCCTCCATTTCCTTCTGTCCAAAAATTAATAAAAAAAATGAAGAAATATTAAAAGCACATACAAAATCCCCTAAAAAATAGAGACTAATTTTTCATCCATCGTTGCAGGCAGCCAAGGCAAGTTCATAAAGCTACAAAAATAATTTATTTCTTGGAGTTCTATGAAAGCGTTGAAATTGACATGAAAAAACGAATACATGTGAAGAAAGAAATTGATGCAGCATTACCTATATTGAAATTCAATCGTCTTGCAGAACAAACCCAACAATGGCAGATGCAAAAGGGTTGAATTTGTTAAACCCTAATTCTGTATAAAAAAAAAATTGTAAGATGACAAATTCTAAGGTGCTGCGCCATTTTCACCTTTTATTTATTTAAATTAAAAAACGCCTTGTAGAAAATATGGTTTGGATATATTTTTATTCTTCCAGAAATTTACCAATTTTTTTTAGTTATTAAATTTATTATTTTTTCAATTTTTAAATCCAAATTTTAAAATAGGTGAAATTGGATATCCTAATGATTAACATCCTTCTTCACATATCACAGATTAATTTCACCTATTCTAAGAAAATGGTAATTGTTAAAAATTGCAGTGATTAAAATTAGAGATTGGCCATATGTTAGCATGTTTCTTATGAAGAAATGAATCCTTCGGAAGATTTGTCTCACTTATTCCATGCACAAACAATTTCCTCTTTGCATTCCTAACTTCAAAAAATTGTGTGTGAACCAATATTGAAATAATGTTTCAAGTAGAGACTTTTACTTCTTGATCAAATGATCAAATTTTTATCACTGTAATTTATTATTGTTGTCATCATTCCTGTTGTTGCATCATAATTGTTATAAAAAAAAAGAAAAATATTAAGTTAAAAGAAGAAGAAAAAAATATTATTTTAAAAAAAGTCTAAAACATATTTCGTATGTTATGTAAAGCTAGTTGCGAAAAATTCAATTAAAAATGTATTTTAGAAAATATTATATATGTTTTGAAAAATTTATTCTAAAATATTTTATTCTGAACAATTTTATTTTAAAATATTTTTAATGTGTTTTAAAAATTTTAATTCTAAAATCTTATTTTAAAAGTGTGTTTCAAAAATTTGCAGAACAAATAATCTAAAAATTACATTAAAGAAATGGAAAAGAATTATTTTAAAAATTAGAGTGCAGGAAGTAAAAGCCTCAAGGAGACCGTGCAACTATACTTTCACACGTACAACTCCGGCTCTACATACACTTCCACATTGGATTATTGACTTTTTTTTTTTTTGTAATGAACATTCACAATTAATAGTTTTCAGGTATTTATTATTTAGTCTTTCAATAATTAACAAAATATTTTCTTAAGAATTATTTATGGCTAACATTTATACATAGCATGCTAAAGAAGGAAATCCGATTATTTAGAATATATTTATAGTTTTTTGAGAATAAGATATAATTGGATAAAATAATTATTAAATCATGTTTTAATTAACTTATAAATTAACTAAAATATGATTTTCTTAAATATTCTACTCTGTTAGTGTAGTTGTAAGTTAGAGAACAAGAAAATAAGATGGGGGATTTTTATTTTATCTCATCTATTACAATTATTATCATGATTATCATCGTTAGTAGAGTCATTGTTACCATCCGTATATATATATATATATATATATATATATATATATATATATATATTATTAAAATTAATATTATTTAATTTTATTATAATTACAATTTACATATTAACATTAATTTTTATTTAACATAAAAAATAAATATATAATCTAATTATTAATAAAATTAAATTTTTTTATTAAGAGCATAATCTTTTTATTATATTAAAAACTAAATATATCATCATTTATTATATTTACCCTCTCTCTCTCTCTCTCTCTCTCTCTCTCTCTCTCTCTCTATATATATATATATATATATATATATATATATATATATATAATTTGTTAACAGAACTACATTATCACCATCACTATTAATTTGATCTTAATTATTTCATGATTGATTGTAATGGGAATTTTTATTATTGTCATGTCATTTCATCTCTACTGTAACAGATTCACTGCCAATAATTGTCGCTCCAACTTCTACATAAAAAAGAAAATCAATATATACAACTCATAATTGTCAATGTTGTACTCTAGTTACAGGTTTCATAAAATACAACACTGATGTTGCTTTTAACTATATAACTCCTTGCTGCTATCAATAATTTCATTTCTAATATTCAGATAATGCTTTTTCCATTAAAAAAATATTACCTCTTTTGTTATTTTCATTTTCAATCATACATGATTTATATTTTCAACATCACCATTATCATTATTGCTTTTACACTTCTTTTCTTATTTTCATCGTCACAGTCCATTTTCACCTCTTTCATTTCATTATCACAATTGTCGTCACTTTATATTAATATATATTCGGTTTATCATGTAGTTAATACTATCTATAATTAATATATATTTTATTTTTATTTTATTATATTCCTGTCCAATTCTTTTACACTAGCTATCTCGTATTACCATGAACCAAAGCTTTATATCTTAATTGAAAATTGTCATATAAATGTGGCAAACTACATACCACGATAATTGTAATATAAGATAAGAATTAAGAACACTTTGGTTAGGAAACGGGCACGAAAATTTGTATAAATTAATTTTAAATATTCAACTTAAATTTGTATACGAGACTGAATAGTTTAATACGCAACTTAACATTTAAACAAAACAGCACAAACTACTTTCCTATAAAGTATATCTTATTATATTTTGCACACAATTTCCTCCGATGGTTTTAGAAAAAAACACCGATAGGCTATATTTGATCAAATTAGTGAAAAGCGTGTAATGAAATTAATATGTTAAAATAGAATTAAAGATCAAACATATTTTTGTTTCTAATTTATTTTTAACTTTGGACTCTTGTACTTTTAGGAGATTTTACTTTGGTATTAGGTGGATTTTGTTTGATGAGTTGCATGATTCCTGGGGTATGAAAAAGAAATGCACGTTATGGGTTCTCTTGAGCTTTTAGCTTATACATTGATAAGTTCCATTGTGCACAAACTTCCAACATGCACCCAAATAGCCCTACAGGAGTGATGGACTATGGAGCTTTTGCAATTCTATTTAAAAAGGACACTGAACGTTTGTTTTTTAGATTAAGTATCATCTTTTCAACTAGATCGATGTGGAGTTTGTGCTCCCTAGTGTAACAAAAATAACGCGTCTGCAGACCAAGTATCCACCATCTACCACTACGAGTTTTTCTCTATCACAATATTAAGAGTTTGTCTGTATATGTGAAAGTGAAAGAAGAGAAAGATAAAAAAAAAGAAAATAAATAATAAATAAATAGTATTATTATTGTTATTCAAAAGGAATAAAGTTTTACATATATAATATATTCATTGTACCGTATTTACAAAAGATATACATATAAAAATTTAATCATCGATATTCAGTATTATCTTCTTAAACTAATGGTTGGATTTTGAACAAACATTAATTTATTTTTGAAGCTGAGGAAGGATTCTCCATATAGATAAAAGTTTTGTCAAAATATCAACAAGTTGAAGACACGTAGATATATGCATAAGAAAAAGAAGTTTCTATTGAATAGCATCTCAAACGAAATGCAGATCCAGTTCAAAGTGTTTTGTCTTGGAATGCATTATAGGATTTGCAACCATAAGAACAACTCTGAGATTATCTGAAAAGATTATATGAGTAATGGTAGAGACATGTAATTCACTAAGAATGTTGATGATCTATTTCATATTAGTTAAAGTTACAACTATACTTACTCAGATTTCTACTGCGTGAGACAACTTTTTGTTTTTTTTTATGCCAGGAAATCAGATTGGTGCCAAGGAAGACAACAAACCCAGTAGTTGATTTGCGATCATCAAGATCAGATCCCCAGCCTGCATCAACAAAAGCTTGAAGTTTAAGTTGTGAACAACAATGTAAACATAAACCATAAGGTATGGTGCCTGCCAAATAACTGTAAGATCCTTTCAACTACTTTCCAATGATGTTGTTGTGGTGATGTATAAATTGACATACTTTGTTGACATTGTAGCAAGCTCAATGCCATGAAACCTATCACGTAGCCACATTCCAACGAGTTTGCTTACTAATTACAATAAAATAAAAAAGAAGTGACAAAAATTAATTTCATACATCTTGGACACAAAATAATTATCATATGTATTAAAAGATGCATAACCTTAGGGTAGATGAACTCTAGTGACCTTATCCTTCCACTTAAAATGTTTGTGTCACCCTCAACTCTAGTTAAAGTGAAGACATATGTTAGTTCAAATACACTTATATTTGCAATGTAATGAAAAACATAACATTTTACTCTTGTAAGCTTTTCATTTCCTGATTCTCTAGAGTGAACAAAACCACCCTACTGCCTAATCTATAGAAATAATTGTAATCAACTGCCTCTTCTAAGACAATGCGTGAATAATGATATCATTGAATTTTCTATTTGAAGTTTTTGTTTATATTCAAACAATGCCTTGATAATCTAGGTCTCTTCGAATCATTTGGAAGATGCTTGATGTGGGATGGGTTAAAGTTAATACTAATAGGGCTATTAGAGGTTTCCCATATTATGTTGTTTGTGATGACATCTTTAGGAGAAAATTATGATGAAAATATTGACAGTTTCTTTTCTTACCTTGGTGTTCAAAAATCTTCCTATAGAGCTTATGGGTGATATTTTGGTTAATGTGATCTGGTTGGTTGATGGTTATAGGTGAATGTGGTTGGAATGTGATTCCTCATTGGTCTACCAAACTTTTCTTTTACTTTGTCTATAAGAAATAGATAGAGGAAGTACATAAATGTTGTGATAATATATAATTTAATTTATTTCACATTTATTGTGAAGACAACCATTATGTTGATAGACAAACTAATTTTGGGATAGATAATAGACATAAGTTTAATTGGTTTAATATTCTTCCTCCAATTATTGATTTAGAATGGTTTGACCTCCCTATGTTTTTGTAATTTTTTTATATATAGTTTTTTATGTAATCACATATGATTGTTAGATTTTAGAATGTGAGTTTGACTGAGATGGCAAGATTTATAGTATCTCTTAGGAAAACTTTGCTTTGACAACAACAGGTGGTATACAACCAGATGCCAATTGCTGACGTGGTTTAATTGTACACGTGGATAACGGTAAAACGGGACTTTTCTTTTCGAAGGATATTTACGGTATTTTGTTATGAAAGAGCATAATTAGGTTTTAAGTATCTAAATTTAACAAGATTTGAGACGTGATAGGAGTCCAGTGCACCCCTTTGCATAAGGGAGATTTCGTGTGACAGTCGTTGTGGTAGCGAGTGACGGTAGGAGGCCATCGACGGTGGCGAGCAACGGTAGGAGACCCTCGATGGTGGCGAGCGACGGTGGTGAGAGAATCGACGGCGGCGACAGCAGCGGCGGCACAGCAGCGACGACGACAACAGTAGCGAGATTCAAGAAATCTGAGATTAAAACTCACTCCTTCTCAACCCTTGATAGAATATGCTGAACAAGGTTTTAGATAAAACCTCAAACATGTAAACCCTTAAAATGACTCTCGTTGTCACGCTGGAATGTTTTTTACACGTCATTTATCTTGGTCACATCAGTGTCACGTAAGATTGTAAAGTGGATGTGTGTCACGTGTAGTTGTCAAAGTATAACTACTCTATTTCTTAATATGAAGTTTTTTAAATTCATTTAAAATTTCTCTATCTAAATATATTTTATAGTGAAATATTTTTTTATAATAATAATTTATCCTTTAATATTTTTCATACATATAAATATACATTGTTAAGTTGCAATCCAGTGATTAAATAGTAAACAATTTTTTTTACATTTTTATAGGATTTTTAGTTTCTTTAAGAAAATTCAAATTCTATTTTAATCCTTTAAAAATTGTCTTTATTTTTATCACCTTTTCATCTCGAAATACTTTACTTCACAGAGTGCATTTATTGATAAAATTTATTAATAAATTAAGAATATTTTTTTAATTATTTTAAGAAATAATTTAATGTGATTATTTTATGTATGCACAAAGTTGTTTGATATGTTTTAATTATTAAATAATAACTACAATTTTTGGAAAATTCATATATATGCATCACTCATCTGTAAAAAAATGTATAGAGATTATTTTAAAAGAGTTTTGATAGCAGAATTTGAATTTGAATAAAATAATAAATTTGTCCTAAAATTATTATTTTTCCTCTTGAATAATGCTTAAAACAATAAAACTATTTAGGCAATTCCTACTACTCAAAACAAGAAAATTATTTTTTAAAAGTTTCTAAATTGATGTATTTCAATAAAATTTATGAGTTAACATAATTAATTTATAATACTTCTAAGATAGTTTCAATAGTTTGATTACTTTAAAGACATACTAAAAATAAAGAATAGCTGTTAAGCATCAAACTAGTGGTGATTTATTCCATGTTTGTGTTTCAGTTACATTTAACCTATTTTAAGTTTTTTTTTTTTTTTTAAAAAAAAAAAAAAACAACAATGCTATTACTTTTGAGAAAACGTTCTTTTATTGGAAAAATTTCAGGTAATTTGTTATTGACCAGTAGCTAGTCTTGGTTTTTAGCACAACATGAAAAGAAGAACAAATAGCACGTTTTATCGTTAAAAGATTAGTTTGAACAGATGAATTATATATATATATATATATATAAAACGCATGTTACTATATTGTGTGACAAATCATTGCTTGATCAGACAAAGCTTTAGCCAGATTTTATTCATGTTGTAACTTATAACAAAATGACCAAAACATTCAAAAATGGGTGTAAGATTAAATCCGTGGACAATTCAACGTCCAAAGGAAAATTCAGTGTCATTATAAAATACCTTTCTTTTTTGAGAAAGTAGGTGAAATTTAGGCGTTGTATAAAAGTGTATTTGGTTTGAAAAGTTAAACCTAAGGCCACATTTAGGACTTAGTTAACATAACAACCCTTTTAAGTATATATAAACAATAATTATTTTTGCATCATTCTTATTGTTATCTTAAATTTGTTAAGGTACTAAAATCATATATTTATTTATGTTTCACAATTTTAAAATTTTAGATAAAAAAAAACTTCTACAATTGTTGAAAAATAAATTTATACTTTGCTTGAAGGCCTTTTATAGAATAACTTTTTAAATAAGTAATTTATTATGCTATGTTATACATATAGTTATATAAGGAAAAAAATAAAATAATAATAATATAAGAAAGTTGTATTATTAATAAACTTATTTAGGCTAATAATATAATAAATTCACTAATATCCAAATATTTTATAAGAATAAAAAAAAAAAACTCACAAACCGTATCAAACTTTTGTATATACCAACCCAAACTTAAAAAACATTTAATGAAAGATCTAACAACTTTTGTAAAATAAATTATGATTATATCATTTTAAAAGTGAACTTTAATTTTAACCTAACTTAATAAAACTGTAAAAAAATTGTACACTATTGGTCATAATCTTTAATTAATCTGAAATCTGCAACACTTGTCCTTAGTACTTGAACGTCTACTAGATAAAGACCCAAGCAAAGTGGGGACAAGAATAATCCATAATTACATTATATAAAACCCATTACTAAAAGTAATTAAATCTATTTAAGATGAAAACCAATGTCACTTAATAGAACTTTACTTGTGGGGAAAAGTGATTATGCTAATTACGTCAAGAGCAAATTTCTTAGAAAAGGGCAACACAAAAGTAAAGTTGATTAAAGTTAATTTCTAATTTAAGACATTCTATATCAATTATATGATCGATGTAAAGTTTCTCTACTGGTTAAGAAAAGTCATGTTTTTTAGATCAATTTTACAATAACCACCATAGTATTTAGGGCATAATTTTCTATATGTACTAATGATAACTTCTTTAAATCTTCCTATATTTTATTTTTGTAAAGGATGTGTCTAGGATTTTTAAATTGACACAATCAAAATATTAACATTAAAATGATAATCAAAGGAAGGAGGGATCCCTAATAAAAAAATGGACTAGGAGGAGGAGAAGGGGGGTATTTTAGTAAAAGGGAGAAATATGTTTGGTTTATAAAGGAAAGGGAGAAAGTTTAAAAGTTAATTTCCTTCCTTCAAAATATTAGATTTCGAAATATATTTTAGTTAATATTCCAAACACCTTAACGTGGGGAAAACAAAAAATAGCCGAAAATAAAATTCTTACTAGATAATATTGATCAATGAACACAGTCTTCCACACCAAAACCCAACGTTCTGTCAAAGAATTGTACCCTACATGATGTCAACATTGCGTGATTCATTTTTTGTCTTAGCAAAATTCAACCAAGCACCATTTTCCCGTGAAATGTTTCTGAGAATTGAGATAACGAAATGAAAGAAGAGTTTTGTAAAAAAGGAAGAATAAAATCTGATTCGTTGCGTCAGGTGCATCGTGGTTCAGCTTCATCCTCAATCTTCAACATCACGTGTCATAACAAAATTTGGCATTAAGTCTATCTTATTTAAGACTTTGTCCCTATTGGAGTTTAAGGGACCACGTCTTATTATTATTTCCCATTTTACATGCATTTTATTTGGTTATATGTTTCTTCATTTTTTATAAATGATTAAGAGTAAAAAATTGCGATTATATATTATTAATATGTAATTAGTATTTATTCAATTCACTTTTCAAACTTTTAAAAGAGGCAAATGCAAGGTAAAAGTGTGTGTCTGATTGTTAAACTAAGCAACAAATTTCCTCATCCTCTGGTCAAACCTAATCAAGCTTTGGTAAAGTCAAACCCACAATTAACGGGGCAATAGGTAATACACCCAAATCAAGAGGGCGTTCGTTTTTATAATTTGAACGTAATTGTAAATTATTTGTTTTTATTATTAGTAAATTTTAAGACCACAAATAAAATTCATTCATTAAAATACTACATTTAACCCATTGTCTAAGTAGTTGATAATATAAAAGTTCTGACCATAATAATACATCAAATTAAAATTTAACAAAAAGTATTTAAAAGTTTGTTCCAGTTTCTAAACTCTCTTTTCCTTGATCGTAAAACAAACCCTTAAACGTTAAAACAAGAACAATCAACTGCAAAGAATTATTTGTACATGAAAAAGGTATGTATGGTTCTTTTTTGTTCGTCTTGATGCATCAACATAGTATCAACTAATCTTATGATGAATACACAGTAGTGGTGAAGAAAAGTTTCTTAAGCATAATGTTGTTTAGGGAAAGAATAACATGGTTATTACGAGGTGTAATGGAGTAAAGTTTCTAATTTCAAGTTTTTTGGATTCTTTAAAAATAAACTTTGACTTCTTGTTGTGCATAGTAAAGAGATCCAGCGACAAAATATTCTTTCACGTTTACATTAATAAGAATTTTAAGTAAAAATACAAGGAATAACTTAATATTAAGTAGCTAATTTCTTTAGTTTCTATTTATAAGCTTTCATGTATCTCAAGAAGAAGATTAAATAACCAAAAATATATTATATGGTTGTTAACCAGTAATTGAATACTTAGTTTCTTAAATTGACTCATTTAATAACATCATTATGAATCTGTGTTAATTTCCATAACAACCAGCTTATACATTTAATTCGAGTCTATCGAGGTGATTACGTGCACGTAATAAATTAAGTTTCATTGTAATTAATTACTAATTATATTTTGTTCCACTTCAAGTTGCTGCAGATCAGTGTCAGCTATATTTTGAAGCCTCTTATTTTGATGAAAAGGGTGATTCCTCTTAATAAGTAATTAACGTAATGCTGAGCCGTAATAGTTTAATACCAAATTTTTTGTTTCGTTTATGAATTCACGTGAACTGATCAAATCGGTGTTTATTTGATTTGTCTCTTGTATCATATTTATCGAATTCTTTTATCAATGCATATGGTGTAACTATAAGAGTAGAGTTGATCTTCCACTTTCACGTTCATGAACGCGTTGGGTCATTTTCAAGGTCTTATGTCCTACGAGGATGGGACAAAATTATTTTCTTATTCAATGCCTGTTTTTTTTTTTTTTTTTTTTTTTTTTTTTTTTTTTGTTTTTTTTTTTTTTTTTTATTTCTTTTTTTTTTTTTTTTTTTTGTATGTTGCTTTTGTTATGAGTATTATTATGAATTTTGAGAGTGACCATTGCTTGGTTTTTGTATTTTTGCAGATATTTTGTTACACAAACACATGTTTTCTTTGATTTTAGGATTGGCCTAGGTTGTTTGAAGATTTGGTATTATGGGGTTTCTTGAGCTACTTTCTGTAGCCTCTTTCCCGGTGATCAAAGTGTTGCTGATTACTGCAGTTGGCTTGTTTCTTGCACTGGATGACATATCAATATTGGGAGAAGATGCGAGGAAGAAAGCGAATCAGGTTACAAATACAAATATCATTTTTGTTTTGTTTTGAGTTTCTCCCTTGTCCAAATTATTAAAAACGGTGGTGTTTCTGTGACAGCTTGTGTTTTATGTGTTTAATCCATCACTGGTGGGTACCAATCTGGCCCAAACGATTACCTTGGAAAGTGTTGTTCAGTTGTGAGTATTGATTTGTAATGTTATGTATGTGTGGAGAAGCTTGGATTGGATCCTGTAATGTTTAGTGACATTTTGTTGTTGTGGTTTAGGTGGTTCATGCCGTTGAATATTCTTTGGACATTCTTATTAGGGTCGGCCTTAGGATGGATTTTGATTAAGATTACAAGGCCTCCCAAACACTTGGAAGGTCTAATCCTGGGTTGCTGTTCTGCTGGTATACACTCTTCTCACCCCAACTAAATGAATGAACCAAACCACACATGTAATCTGTATTCTGCATAACTTGGTTGAAACAGACTTTGAGTTCTGCAAGATCTAAGTGGGAGCTGCGAGATCTTTCTTAATAAGTTCAACATAGCTGTGCATTACGTTTGCAATGTATTGTTTATAATTTTAATAAGTGTCAAATCTGTGCACCATTCTCTGCCTTGTGCATCTTATGGTTGAACTCATTTTTTAGACTAATATGAACAGGAAATTTGGGGAACTTGCCTATTATTATTATTCCTGCTATTTGTAAAGAGAGTGGTAGTCCTTTTGGTGATTCTGATGTCTGCTATCAGTATGGGATGGCTTATGCTTCACTTTCTATGGCGGTATGCAAGATGTTAACTTTCAAGTTGTTAATTGTTGAGATAGTTTGTACTTAAACAAGTAGAAAACTTTATTGGCTATAATTGCATTTATCCAAGAAAATAATAAACTTATGTTCATTTGGAAACTTCAGATTGGAGCAGTTTATATATGGTCATATGTTTACAACATAATGAGGATTTCCTCAAGTAGAATCCAAAAGGAAGAAGGTTCAAGTAATAACCACGGCATATTGAAGGCTTCAGAGGGAACATCAGAGTCACATCCACACCATTTTTCACAAACACATAATCCTGTGAAAGACACTATGGATGATGAATGTACCTTGCTGCTTCCTGAAGCCGAATCAGAGAAGAAAGTGAGGCTTACTACAAACTTCCCTTTTCAAAAGATAGCCATTTAGTCATTAAAATTTGTGAATAATTTCCCTTTACAATATTGCTTCAATTGCATTTGAAAAAGTTAAGAACAAATGAGTAGCTTACACTCTTGAGAATATTAGTACTAACATACTCTCTAATGCAGTATTTCCATTAGGATAATTTTATTCAAGTCCTGACAAAGAATCCAGGCACACTCTTAATTTAGTGGAGCTCATTGGAAACGAAATGTCAAAACATAATTCTTCAAATTGAAGCATGACAACAGAATTAAGCCTTCAAGTATCTCTACTCTAGTAACATCACAGTATGTAACTTAAAACTGAATTGAATGCATAATATATATGAGTTTCTATTCACTTTCACAGATCTAATATTGATCTGCTTCTTGATACAAAAGTTTGCTGCCAATCCATGATGCATATTCATATATATAACAGTAATTCGCTGGTTTTTTTTGCAGGTTACAATCTCAAGCAAAATTAAGAACCACTTGAGGGTGATTTCAAGCAACTTAAATTTGAAGGCCGTGTTTGCACCATCAACCACTGGAGCTGTATGATTGAGGGTTCATTTCCTTGGAAACAACTTGGTATCATGTTTTCCCTGTTTACCATTTACTGCATAGACTCATTAACATATGATTTTCAGATTGTTGGATTTGTGATTGGTGTAATCTCCCCATTAAGGAATTTCATCATAGGCACTGGTGCTCCGCTTCATGTGGTCCAAGAATCCACTTCCATGTTGGGGTACGCATCTCAACACTTTAGTTCTTTACATTTTCAGTTGCAAAAGATAAGAATTAACCAAAAACTTTGTGAACTTAATTTAACTACAAACTTGTTATTGTTTTATCTAAACTATTTGAAACCTTAAAGTTTGCTGGACAAACGTTTCATACTATTATTATAACAATCATATGCATCTTCTTATGTCAAGTACAAAGCAAAACTTATAATAAATAAATGTTTTTAAATATATACATTGTATTATAATTAAAATTCACATTTAATACATATTTTAAACATTTAAATATTTCATCTATATAAATAAGAAGAATATTTAATAATGGTATTTTTAAGATTTATTCTTTCAGGCGAATATTTCTATAACTTTTTTCTTCGAGAATAATGATTGCATAGATTTTTCCTCACTTTTGATTTCATTGAATCTATTATTGTTCATCTCTATTTTTAAAAATTAAATTAAAATATTTTAAAAAAGTATACGTAGTTAAATGTAACCTTATATTACAATATAAATTATTTATCTTAAATTTAAAATATAATTATGTGTTTAAAATATTTGCTTATTTATTATGAAAGCTTTAGCTATAATGTAATTGATATATTTAAGATAAATAACTTTTATTATAATACAATATTTTAACTCTTGGCAATTTAAAATACTGAAAATTAATTTAAAAGAAAAAGATGAAAATGATATTGGAAAAGGAAATTGAAAAAAAAAAAGTAATAAACATTCTTGTTAAAGAACTATCTAAATTTGAAAATTTTATAAAATGAAAATTATTACTAGATTTTTTTTCTTATTCAAGTTAATTATTCTAAGATAAAAAGATTTTTTTTCCTACCTAAGTGTGTTTCTAATGGAAGGTTGTATCAATCGGTTAGTATCACTTACTCTCTCTCACACACACACACACTCTATATATATAATACACATTCGATAAAGTCTAAATTTAAATATACAACAGAAGATAAAGATACAAACAATTGAAGAAGAGATGAATTTATCATAAATAACATTAGGAGCTAAAATAAAGTTATCATATATATGCTTTTTAATATTACAATATGCTTCAGAGTGCATATTGTGAATGGTTCGTAAGATTACAAAAAAAACAAAATATTACACAAAGTTATAATAATTCTTGATTATATGACAGTACAACTTATTTAATATTTTTCACGTACAGTTTTGCATGTGCCTGTGTAAGGTGTTATAATTAGTGTTTTGGGTTTTGGCGTTGTTGTTGTTGGGGTCTTCAATTTAACACAACTAACTTTCATTTCTCTGCAGTGACGCAGCAATCCCTACAGTGACTCTTATAATGGGTGCAAACCTACTTAAAGGTGAAACTTTATACTTCGTTAACTCTATTTTTTGAATTGAACAAGTTTTTTTCATTTTCTTTCTCTGATGATATTCTTAAAGAAAAAAATCATGCGAAATGGGACAGGTTTGAAAGGATCAAGCACTCCAGTGTGGACCCTTGTGGGAATTGTAGCTGTCAGATATATTTTCCTCCCACTTTTGGGTGTGGTAGTTGTGAAAGCAGCTATACATTTCAGTTTGGTGCCATCAGACGCTTTGTATCAGTTCGTGCTTCTGCTTCAACATGCTCTTCCCCCAGCCATGAACATAGGTAGAGTTTAGGAGTTTCTAATTATCTCATATATATATGTATATATGTATATGTTTCATGTTTGAACTGGTATAAATTCATTAGTTTTAGTACTGATAATGAACCTATCTGTGTGGCTAGGCACCATTGCTCAGTTGTTTGGAGCTGGTGAAAGTGAGTGTTCAGTTATCATGCTGTGGACATATGCTTTGGCGTCAATTGCTGTTACTCTTTGGTCAACTTTCTTCATGTGGCTAGTGTCGTGATTTTGTATATTCATATTATTGTTGTGTTATTATGTTTATTTTTATTTGAGACTTTTACCATCTCAAAACCACTTTATTTTAACTGACAACCTAAATTCATAGTAAGATCATTCTTAAAACAAGACGTGACGTATAGACAGGTATTGGTGATACTAGGACCCATTATGAGACTAGTCCAGAGGTCAAAGGGTATTAGACCATGAAGGGAGAATAAAAAAATATGTTAGTTTTTGTTATCTTTAAAAGAATACATTTTCTTAGAAAATTACTTTTATTATTTTATAATCAAAATTTACATATACAAGACCCTTATTTATTATTTTTTAAAAATAAAAAAGTTAGTTTGCATTGTTTTTTAAAAATTACATATTTACGTGTTAAAATTAGAATTTGTATACATAAGACCTTTTATTTATTATTTTTTCCATGAGCCACAAAATATTAGGACGAGCCTATGTGATAGTAATGCATTATCAAATAAAAGACTTATGAATTGTCTCTTCAATAAATCAAAGACAAATTTGAAAAGCACACTACTAAAGATAGAGTTAAAAAAAAAAAAAAAAAAAAAAAAAAACACCCACACTACATTAATAAGAGAATTTATCGAGTATTGCATTTTTCTTCTTTTGGATATGGTTATTGCATTTTTTTTAGCACTTGGATTGTAATTGTTGTAATTATGTATCAAATTTTCTCACATTTACGCTTAGATTTTTTTTTAATCTTAAAGCTCAGAGTGGTCATAATTTAACACTCTTAAAATAAATACTAACTTAACAATCAACATGTTAATATTTAAATTATATTTCTTTTAATTTAAAGCGCTATTATATATAATTTATTATTAAAATGATTTTTAAAGTAAATATTTTTTGAAGGCTATCAAAGTATCAATTTTTGTTTTAAAAATTCTTTATCCTTAGAACTCTACTCATGTTTTGTTTGAATTGGGGAGAGTGTAGGAGAGGAAATAAATGAAAAGAAAATACAAATTGAGGTGGTGCCAATTAATATATATATATATATATATATATATATATATATATATATATATATATATATATATATATATATGAGAAAGAAACGGAAAATGAGTGAAAAAATTTGTAATTATTTTAATTTATGTATTCAGATAAAATAATTAAATTAACTGAATAATATAATAAATTATAAAAATATCCTTGATGGTAATTTAACAAGAAAGAGTATGAACTAAAATTAAAAGATGATTAATTAAGAAATAATTATTTTATGAAATTTAAAGTAATTTTAAAAAATTGCGAATCATGTCTAGTTTTTAACATATAATTTTAAAAGTATAAAGTATAAAAATCATTTTTTTAATTTTTAAAAGATACTTTACAATACTTTGTTTTCTCCTTTTCTTTTGAACTATAGTAGAAAATAAATAGAATAAGTAGGTTTAGAAAGTCACGTTGCTTTTTAGATTATAGTAGAAAATAAATAGAATTAAAAGAACTTGTTACGAAGCTGAAAAACTAATCCATTTCATGACTATTTAAAGAATATGTATTTAGCCATAATAGATTATGGCATATAATTAATGTTGTTTTCAGGTTAATGAAATCTTCAATATTCTTCCACTAAATCAATCTTAAAATTTTATTAGTTAATTTATTCAATTAAAAAATGTCTCATAAAAATTATTAGCAAATATTATTTAATTGTAACTTAAAATTCAATAATTATCATTATTATTTATGTAATAATTATACAATATTATTTAACTATTTCATAAGTTTTTTAAATAATTATCACTATTCACTTGAAGAATGTATTAGTTGTCAAAACGACACTATAATTAGGATTTGTATCGGTCAAACCAGTACTAACTATAATAAAGAATCAATTAATCAAATTTTGAACCAACACTTTAAGAAGAAAAAATAAATTAATCAAAAATAATTAGCATTCATCTATACAAATAAAAAGGACTCTAAACACTAATATTTTAGCATCAGTCTAGTTAACACAATAAATAAATAAATATAAATTAAATTCATATACACGTGGGCTTAATTGATACTAAGAAAATAATTTTTTAATTCAAGATTTTTTAGTTAAAGCTGTCACGACAAAAAAAAATTATTTAGAGATCAATCTTTAGCTATCAAATAAAATAATTACTAATTGTGACTAAAATAGTCACCAAATTTAATTTTAGTTGCTATATAACTACAAAATAAAAGTAATGATTAAATTTAGTTACCTAAGTCAAGATAATTGGTTTCTAACAATAGCTACCAAGGTTTTAGTGACTTGTATAATTAGATTCTAAATTAGTCTCTAACTTAATTAGATACCAATTTAAAATCTAATGGTATAAGTCACTAGAACACTTTGGTAGCTAATGTTAAATACCAATTATCTTGATTGGTTACTAAATTCAATCATTACTTCTATTTTATAGTTATTTTATTTAGTGACTATTTTAGTTACAATTAGAAACAATTTTATTTTGTAGTTAAAATTAATTTCTAAATAATTTTTTTCTTGTAATGAGTGTGGGTTTAGATGAAACTAATGATGATTATAATAAAGAAAAATAAATAATAAACTAATAAGCACATATTTTAGTACGTGAAGTTCGTTTCCCTCTAACATTTCTCCCGCTCTTAGAAATTTTTCCCGTTCTTAAAAATTCCTTTTTCCCCTTTTCTGCAAACTTCACACCTTTTACCACTTTGAAATGAAAAAAAAAAAAAAAAAACATGTTAATACATAAACTGTTTGAAATTGAGTGAAAGAGATAATGCAATAATTCCACCTTTAAAATATGCAAAAAGTATGTAACATTTCATATTTTTCATATAATAGAAACTTTATTGCATAAAAATTATATACTAAACTTGAATATAAATATCCATACATTCATCATGTATTTCAAATTATATTTCTCCACATAAGATTTAATAAAAATATCTTCATAAAATTACAAATAAAATAAAATAAAGTTTCTCCAACAATTTACCGGGGACTCACACCACTTGTCAAATCCTTTGCTCACGTGTAATATACACGATCATCACAGTTTTGAAAATAAAACAAACAACACACAAAAAGAAGGGTAAGCTAGAGAGTTTTAAAAATTGTATTATTTTCATAAATTCGATTTCTATCTCAACAAAACAACAATAATTTAATCTTTCATAATTCATCTCACATCATACATACACAACTCACAAACAAAGAGACTAGACTCTCTACTTTCGGAAGACACTCGTGCATTGAGTTAGACTCAGAGGTGTGCACCTGTCATATACCATCCATCTGTTCCGATCAGTTCATATTTCAAACCTCGGGTACAGTTCCCATATGCACAGGGTTAATCCATATGTCCTATTTCGATCCGCTCATATTTTAAACCTTGGACATGGCCATATGAACCTCCTTCGACTCTTCACCATTTGGTAAACTTCATCTATATGAATCCAATGTACCAATAGAGTCAAGATACCTCCTTAGATGGATTGAATCCCCGAACAATGCACAGCCTAATAATCTCAACACGGGTATCTCCTTTCCTGAAGATACTGTCTCGATCACACACCACATCATTCACAAACATTGATACTACATCGTACCATTCATAAGCATTCATTCCATTCAATTCAAATTCATCCAATTCATATATAATAAAATAAATAATTACAATATCCATTAAAAACATTTAAATTAGCTTCCCTTACTTCTATAGAGTAGAGATACTCAAAAATTCTAAAATCACGAGCAATCTAACTTTGTTCTAGAATCTGATCGAACACTCTTGATCTACTCAATGCTAAAAATCTAGGGGTGTCCTTTGATTGTCAATCTGATAACATATGATATCACAAATCTAGAGAGAAGGTAGAAAACTTAAAAAAAAAATTGTTTGAGAGATGGTAGTTTTCATAAGAATGAAATTGTATATCTTCTTAAAGAGAGAGAGAGAGAGAGATTTGGTAGTTTTTATAAACAAAATATCTTCTTATAAATAATTGGTGGTTTTTATAAAAATAAAACAGAATATATCTTCTTAGAGAGATATAATATCTTCTGAGTGAGAATATCTTCTGAGAGAAAGAGTTGGTAGTTGTTATAAAAATAAAAAGTAAATAACTATCTTTTATTTACTTAAACAACTTTTCTATTAAAAAAAATAGGTGCTAAACCCTAAATCCTAAATCTTATTTATCTCTAAAATTAAATTCTAGGTTAGTTTTTATTCTATAGCTATTTTCTAGGGTATTACATTCTCCCTAACAACAAAAATTTTCGTCCTCAAAAATTGACATATCAAGAAATAATAAAAATAGTTTTCTTTAATGATTTTCCTCAATCTCTCAAGTTGAACAACTAAACTTGGCTTCTCACAAAATAAATCCTATACTAAAGTAAGTAACAATACAACAACTCTATAACTAAGATCTAATATCCTTCAAAAGTAGACATCTTAATTTTTCTTAGAATTTGTGTCTATAAATACTATCAAAACACTAACACAAAGGAACAATTTACACACATTCTAATTTGTAGGAACAACTGGCTCCAGAAGGGGGGGTTGAATGGAGCCTGAACTCAATTCGCTATAAATAGAAACCACCAACCAAGGCAAAAAATATAAGCACAGATAAAGCAGTTTTATACTGGTTCACCCTAATCTCTTGGGCTACGTCCAGTTCTCCCTTGAACAAACCGTTCAAGAGGTTCCACTATTAAGCAAATAGTTACAACGAGTAC
>Ga0209700_103891_pt1 | contig 27864 bp, 11 predicted proteins | sample SiratroredBW_FD_187528 | JGI IMG/M metagenome (GOLD analysis project Ga0209700, IMG submission 187528) | Root nodule microbial communities of legume samples collected from California, USA - Siratro red BW (SPAdes) (version 2) | ecosystem: Host-associated > Plants > Roots > Nodule | place: USA... | reverse complement strand
TTACTATTCACAGTTTTACTGTGATTATTATTCTGGTGATTTTGGTCATTATTGTGGTAACTGTAATTTACCATTTACCGGCGCTACAAATTTTACTGTCGGTAATAATATTTTCTTTTACCACTGCCATTCCGGTGTAAGTTTCCGCTGGGGGATTAAAGTTTAAATCCCAACAACTTCTATTTTTTTGAGCAGAAATGGAACCGTCAATCAACAAAATCTTTATATAAATGCTCTCCTCATAAAGGAAAAAAAAAATCAACTTTTTTTACTTCAAATAACGTTATACTACTGAGTAATATCCATAATACTACAATAATTATCTATGACGTTGAACTAGAAAAATTAGAGTACACAAAGCTCCCCAAAAAAGTATCACACGAACGTTTACCTCCTTATAAGCAGAAATGCATTGAAGAAGTGCCTCCTGAGCCTCGAGGTTAATATCCCCTTCCTGCTTAGCAAAAGAACATTAACACTTAACCAAGCAGAAATATGATATTTGCAATTTTTCTCATTTCTTTGGGACAAGAACCTAGTTCTACTGCCATCAAAGCTTGTAATCTAACCTGAATCTCATGCAATTCTTGCTTAGCTATCTCCACTGATGACAATGTATTGAGTGATTGCAACTGAAAAATTACATTTATATCATAATAAACAAATCATTCTTAATCACAGAAGAGAGCAAAGCACAATAATAATCCCATAAAACTAACCAATATGGCCAGTGCTGCTTGGTCTTCCTTTCTAGAATCTCCAGGCTTACTGTTTTTCTTTAACTTGCCCTTTTGTTTTGATACCTTCTCTAAACATTCACGTGCAATCCTGAGATGGAACAAGAAATGCCCTATCATAAATGTGCTTGATTCTAGAGACTCGACAAATTCTTGAAATTTCAGGAGATGGCTAGTAATTGCTGGGCAAGCTAAGCAAATGCCTTCACCTTTAACCAAATATTATCCTTCAAAATATGATAGTTCAAATTATATTAATGTTTACAATTAAAAAAATCATGAAGACCAATCTAATTCTTAATCAAGAAATTACTTGTTAATCCAATAAGATTGGGAGGAAATTAAAACGCAAAAGTTTTCTTCTGCAAATATAATTCAATAAGGTCCATCAGGGTACAGCACAATGTAATGTTCTAGCAGTTGAATGCTCCTTCGCATTCAATAAAATAAATCATGTTAAAAAATAATAAATAAAATAAATCTATTTCAGAACTAATTAAATATGTTTTATCCCTTCCTTAAGTGAATCAACCCAATCTATATGTTGTACATTGAACATTTGCATGTGTAAAATATCAAATCCACCTGTCCACAAGGCATGGACACAAAAAAAAAATGCACTGTGAAAAATTGTCACTAGAAAAAGAAATAAAATATATGATAAATTGATTGAGTTTCGATATTCAAAAGTAGTTGTGAAAGAGACAGGCATGTCAAACTAAACCAACCTTATGGAATTATGCAAATGATTCTTTGCCATGTCAAGCTCAGCTTCAGCTCTAGAAACATCCAACTTTTTAAGTTGACTGCAGTCAACCATTGCCACTCTTGCTAGATGAAGTAGGTTTGCACCAATCTGACCATGGATGAAGAAAGAAAACGTCATGATTTTTCTTAAAATAAGAACAATATCTTTGTGTAAGAAAACACCAGCTTTGCAATCAATTTCATGGATTTGAAATCTAACTATAATTGGAACTGCCAAAATTCCTGTCAAAGAAAACTTACCTGAATATGGTCACTGGGAAGCAAACCCTTTCGAGCATTAAGACATCTGAAAGGAAAAAAGTGAGGATTTCACTTGTGTAAAATAAAAATTAATTTCCCAGGTTTAAGTATTACAACCTTTCAAGAAGATCTTTTGAATCTTTTGTATTGCCAGATGCTAGCAGGGTCAAAGCCAGAGATTCAGCTGCAATAACTGTGTCCAAGGAATTCCATCCCTATATTACACCAAATGCATCGTGATTTTAACATTGACAACATATTTTTGTGACAATTCACGCGACATTTTCTAATTTCATTGAGTAAGATCCGCAACTAATTCTGAATGAAAACAGAAAGTAGCAAATGGAAAAAAGAAGATTACGATGCCTACCAAGGAACATCATAAAATATCAATCAGACATCATTGCCACTTATGCTACTTTCTTTCCACAATTGTTAAGTAATAATAATAGTTTTATGAATAATCAAGTCATGATTGTTTTGTAAGAAATGCAACTCCTAACTAACTTGTTTAAAAATTGGAGTCAATTTATCTATTATAACCCACTGTTATTTGATCAAATAAATTAAACATGCTAAAATAAAATGTCTATCTACATAAGAATAACTTGAATCTTTAACCATTATTCGGAAAGAATAGAAACAGCTTTCTATCACGACTGAACTTGTATGATCAGAAAATAATAGCACCCAACCACCCTATCTATCGGCCTGCTCATACAATGACAATAAAACAGGAAAGAAACCAACTTGCCATTGCCATCCTTGTATCCCTAAACCATGACAATGGCATGACATTAAAAGTGGCAGAAAAGCACCAAATAAGACACAACCACCAATTAACTCAGATGAAAAAACTCAACCACCCTAGAGAAATTGTATTTGACTAGAGAGGACAATTTCATTAACCAGAAGTTTCTCTCACTTAACCATTTTCCTGAAAAAATTATCCCCGTACTCAGTACTCATATTTTATTAAATTACATGCATCATCATTAACAAGAAAGTTGATAAAGAGCAAAGGAAAGAAGTTCACAAAAAGAACCTTTGACAATTCCATAACATGCAGGATCTTTCTCTGGACCATTTCGGCTTCAGCAAATTGATGTGACTTCATATATATCTAAAAGAATATAGCAATGAGTAGATATAATTAAGAAAGATAATATGGGAAATTAATAAACATAAAGGTAGGAACAGATCCACTTTGAGGAATGGACAACAAACAAACTCATTCTAGCTTTATATGCTGGAATTCATAATCATATTATGAAGAATGTGAAGAATGTCAAACTCCTCACCAATTGGTTAAAAAAATCCTATACAGAGCCAAGAACCAACTCTTCTCAAAGTTAAAGGTCGTTCGTTGGAGAAACAAGAATAGATTTTATCTGTTATCTAGTTGTGTCTGAGAGCAGTTATATGTAAACAATATTTTACCTTTCAAATCAACTTGGATTGTGTGAAATAGGTTTTAGGTTGTGTGTATGTTTTTTTAATCTATAAATACATAACCCTGTGTTCATTATACACAAAGGATTAATCCTGTATCTCTTTTTACTTTATTTTCACACCAGAGAAGAATGCATAATTTTGAGCATCAATTTTCAACTAATGGAAACCTCATCTTTAGAATCTATACTACTGGATAGATGTAACGGGCTTAGCCCATACGTTTTGTATATTTTTTTATCTATAAATACATAACCCTATGTGCTCATTATACACAAGGGATTAATCTTATACCTCTTTTTACTTTATTTCCACATTATCAAAGATGATTTTGGGAGGAAAAAGGCTTAAAAGGCCACCTGTGAGAGGTACCGTAGTCTTCTAATGCATACAAATGACTCCCCTTCACCACCTTCCTACATTCATAAACAAATTAGATTAAGCACAACAATGACAATAACAATAATAATAGCAACAATTAACAACTACCACTGTGGAGGAAAATTTAAGTTACATAAATATGTTCCACAGACCTCTAGTATTCTTATAGAGTCCTTAATAAGGACCTCAGCATCCCTTTCCTTTCCTTGAAGATGCAACACCTGAACATAATTATTGTAGAATAAGATCCAGAAAAAATTCCAACTTCCAAGAAGCATCAAAAATAAAAATAAGTCAACAATGAAGCAATTGCATTCCGAACCCCCTACTAAGCATTAGACCTAAAAGAGGCGAGAAAAATATTTTATCCCAAAGAAATTACGTAGGTTATCCTTTTAAAACTCAGATTTTTTTAATAACTACCACAATATGATGGAGTATTCTTATTTCACTGCTCCTTCAAGCATCACCTCAATTCACAACTTTTTTTTTGTTTCTTGTTGTTGGAGATCCCACATCGACTTAAGAAAAAACCAATTTACTGCATATAAGTAGGACAAACCTCATCTTATTGAGCCGGTTTAGTGAGGTCAAGTTAGGTCTATCCACTTCTTAATATGATATCAAACTTATTCAAAGTATATCCTAGTCGAGATTTGAGTTTATCATGTCACATGCTATCGGGTTTCCCTTGATTCTCACACTCCATGTCTTTGACGTGACAGAGTGTATCCAAATAGGGCAAACCTCACCTTACTAAATTGTAAAAGAAGTTTATTAAAAGATATAGCTTTACAAAAGAGCAAGTACTAAGAATATCTCTGACAAATCAGTATTTTTTATCTCCCCTACATTCTGAAACAAATAAACCGCTTCCCATCCCCATTTTTACTCATTTTTTGGGTTAAACAGTTGCGGTAGCATGTCTAAATTATGTGAAAATAGTAGTGAATGACTCCATCTACAAGAAGCTGTTTCTATCTTCAACTCATAATTTCTTCAATCTAGTGGAGATAAAAAGGCCACTGTTTCATAACATTTCCTGTTTCTAAGATGTTGTAGTAAAGGAAATGGTGGAAACAAAATTTGTTGTTTTAATTTTCCTTTCCAAATTATTCAAAGCAATAAACAGAAAAAAGAAGGTGGAATTTTTGTAATTATTAGCAATGAAGCATGTCAACTGAAAATTAACCAAACACTACCTTTGTTTTTTATTTTGACCCCAGGATCAATCTTCCAAAATCCAAAATTCTTGTTTCAAAAGACAGTATTCGACTACTTTAACAAACAGAACAAACAAGAATAAAAAACAGTGGCTCAAAAGGACAAATAATTACCACTCCTAGATGATACATTGTATCTGAACATTCTGAATGGCCATAGCCCAGAACACGCCTTTTTATCTGAATCAATAGACATTGCCACATGCTATAATAAAGACAACATACAGAGGAAAATAACTGTCTCTCCCTGAGAATAATAGGTTCATACCTTCAAAGCACGCTGTTAAAAAAAAGGGAGAAAAGGTGGTCACTAGAACTGAAAAAACATAAAGGAGTAGGACTAACTACAATATGAAACCACGTTAGTGTAGCAAACAGATCATGTGAGAGGAAAAGGGAATAACCAAAAATGTACAAAAAAAAATACCAACATCAAGATCCAAAAATAATGAAATTTGGCTCCATTACATAACATTCAGAAGATTTCCAACTGCTTAGAAAATTGAGTTTTTGGTTTCTTTAGGTTCACTTAACCCTTTTTCAGGACCTTCTCTTATAGAACTTCGTACTTATTAAGGGCTTTTATCTAACTTTGGTCTTCATTATTGTCTTGATTAAGAGACTCTCTTTAGCCACGAGTAGGAGAAAAGAGACTTAGGAAGGCTTAGATCTTATCAATTTGTATAAAAGCATTGCATGGTTGATAATAGCAATGGTGTTTTTCTCAATTAAGTAATGCTCCACAACACCAGATTAGAGCGTCCCAGAAAATGGGGTAATTTGTAGGGTTTAATTCCTGTAATTCAAAGTACAGGACATTTATGACAGTATAGTAAAATTGATGGAGATTAATTAGAATAGTTGAATAGAGTTATACTTTATCCAATAATGGGAGAGAAAAAACACCACACCAAGACCAAGATTGTTGAATTCAACTAATTACCTCATAGTTAACACGAGCTTCTTCCAATTTACGCTGTCCAAGGTAGAACTGTCCGAGGTTGTGAAGAGCAACCCCAACCCTACACTATCAAATATTCAAAATTAAAGACACCTATGGATATTTGGGAATCGATACAGATATGTATCCATATCCATGTCCATACACACACATCTATATAGCTTAAAGGCATTTTTTACACTATAATTTACCTCAATTTTGGTTTTGGACACTACTTTAGATGAGAATATAAAATTGTGTTTATTTCACGATTACAATACAATATTTATACACAAGTTTAAGAGAATTTATCACAAATTTAGGGATCAGAAACAAGTTATTAAGGGAAATAGTCGAAAGAAGTAGGATTCCCCTAATATTCCCTAATTATACCATATATCTAAACATACCCTCTCAAGCAAGAACATGCATATCATTAGCATCCAACTTATCCCATATATACATTATTCTTGGTCCCCACAAAGATTTTATGAAAATGTCAATGAGTTGATTTGTAGAGCAGAACCAGGAGTCTTAATCTCTTTATGTTTTGTCCTTCCACGAAAAGCTGGATTACAAGAGATTCAAAGTTGACTGCCTATATCATATACCAAGTAGGAACTAGGAAATCAGATGCAACAAATTTGACGGTCTGTTCCACAAATCTTGAAGCAGCGTTTTTCATCACTCATCACTTGGTACAATGCGCTTAAGTTGAAATTTTCTAGTATGTTTCTTATCTATACTTGTTCCTCCTTTTCAAAATATTACGTTCCCAAGACCCACGTCCAGGAAAGTTCTAGACCATCATTTATATCCCTTAAATGAGCATTAAACCTGATTGACCTATGCTCTATACAATATCATAATTCCTATTCATTACTGTGTAAAAATTTCTAGTTCCTAGTAATGATGCTCAACTTATACAATTTAAAGTAGATGAAGCATTATTGGAGATGGTAAAAGTTATTGCACCCTACCGTACATCATCAGGACCAAAAGATCCCTCTAATATATTGATGGCTTCCAAATACAATGGCTCTGCTTTGTCAAAAGCCTTTTTAACCCTGTAGAATTCTGCCTGAAAGAACAATAATCAATAATTGATAATGAGAAATATTTCCTATGATATTTCTCTATTTGATGAAATCAACTCATATAATATTTCCTTGTTTAATATAATTAAATCATATCTTTAACAAAATGCTCTGATGATTATTTTGATGAAGAGTATCATGTTTGATATGCATTTAGCTTGAAAAGCCTTATTGCATTCATAAATAATGTGGCTTGATCTCTCTCATTTTAGTTTTTTAAAGTTGTAGGTAATCCTCTCCTAGTTGAATTCATACCTTTTGTCTCTCCTGTAAAACTCCTTTATCAAAAATATAATAAATTAAGAAAGTAACAATATCAATTGCAAGTAAAATGACCAGATTGTTGCATGCAGAAGCAACGTGCGGATCTTGCTCGCCAAAACCTTCTTTAGCTTCTTGTATAGCAGAAAGGAAGAGTTTTTCAGCTTCATCTAGTTTCCCCTGGCAAATAATAGATAGTCAACAACAATCTTTTTCCATTACATTGGGTGTATAATAGAACTTCATAACAGAGAAACACCATACCTGTTGAAAACATTCTCTCGCTTTATCAGTAAAGACTCTCCATTTTGCTGTATGTAAGTTTGATACAACAGAACCATCCTCAATCTTTGTCAAGCCAACCAAGTCCTCTCCCGGGTCATTGTTAGAAGATGCATTTTCTGCAAATGTGGCGCTGGCACTAATTCCTAAAGTCATTGCTGCACAAAAATCTGATTAGTCAACTTAAATTATGTGGGAATATTGCCTAATCAATTTTCAATTTTGTTATTGTGTGCTACAATATTAAATATTTGTCCATGGGATGAAGTTTACAGCAAAAATTCATTGAGTTAAATGGTACAAATCTCATCAAGTAGACCATGCCCTAAAATTTTTTTGGCAGAGTCTTCAGAGAAGCCAAAATACAATCATTCATGTGTCTTGACTTAACAGCTTAACTGCTAAAGATTTTGGGATTAGTGGCTGAAGACAAGGTATCAAAAAATCTATAACCAAGTGATCTAGAGCTAAATCCTTGTTCTACCCATTCTCCTAATAAAAAGTTAGACTTCAATACAAGGTGTCTGTAAGCGTTGTAAACCCAGTGTGTGCAATAGACATGTTAAAGCAAAATCATCAGTGTTTTCGCCAAATATTTTAAGCTCGTGTTGAGACAATTGGCACATGACATTTCATATTAACTTCATTCCAACATAATATCATGAGCTTAATGTACAATGTGATTTCCAAAATAACAGGAAACAAACTATTTGAATTTTTAATTTTCCTTTAACATTTTGCTTTTGTGCTTCCAAGTATTCAATTCATCTTAAATGTATGTTGGAGTAATCAACTTAATATTATCTCATTATCCAATCCAATAGACAGGTCAATCAAATTAACATTTCTGAGTTATTCAAGAGTGTGTGTAGTATATAGGTAATTTATTAAGTGAGAGTGTACTCAAACATCAAAAATCACACTCCATGCTTTAACATCTTAGTTCTTTTACAAAGAGTTGACAAGGGATTTCAATCCTTACTATCTTAATTAAATTTAATGCTAACATAGAAGAGGGTGAGATATTTATCCTTGCTTCAAGCTTGAACTCTTTAATGAGGGCCATCTTAGATACGAAACCTAACCTTTTGAGGGACCAGTTTTCTTTAACAATATAGGAAAGGAAGCCGATTAAGACTTTTTCAGCATTGTTCTATAAGCATATGAAATAGCAGGCAGTGAAAGCTAAAAATTTGATAGGCAAAGGATAACAAAATTGAAGGATTAACATTTAAAAGATAGTGAACTTTCCCCTTGATCCAAAGGATTCAACTCTGCCATCACTTCGAAGAACTTTCTCCGTAAAAATTAGATTGGAATACAACATGAAATAATTATAACAGAATTAGAGAGGTAGCATCATTAAAATTTGAAAATGATCAAATGACAGTGGCTTTAAGTTAAAAAAACATACCTACATGTCCAGATATAACAATCCACAAACAGGGATCCCAAAGATTTGTCCTCCAACCATGTGCACCAGTTTGGTACCAACGACAAAGTTTGAGTTTAACTGGAATAACACAAAACAATAAGTAAGAGTAGGCAAATATCATCTTCCTTGCAGGATAATAAAATCATTCTCCATGCACAATTAATATGAACCTACCTCAGTCCTATGCAGCATAGTCAACAACGAGAGATGCAAAAAACCAGTTAGTATGTAAAATTCAAGTGCCAAGAGAAAAAAATAATTCCTTTCCTCAAAATTAGGAAGTGGGTGCAAGGGTTTTTGTGAAAATCTGAAGTAAAATTTTCTGTTCTATTTTCAATTCCAATAAACACCAAACTAAAAATGGGCACTAAAGAAGTTAATGTCTTTCTAAAATTTAGCACAAACTAGAAAAGACGAAGAGCACCAAAGTTGTCATTTTGATTTGCCACAAACTTGCCCTGGAAACTAACACCGTCGTGCTATAAGAATGCAACCTTCACAACCCTTTCTTGCATGTAAAATGCCACTCATTTACACAAAACCCACCATCTAAAATTTAAAAAGAAATAGGCATGATCACAATCACCATAAGAGTTGAAACACATGTGAAAAACAAACAAACCCAAAAGAGACAGGTGATAAGAAAATGTAAAGGGTGTCATCAAATTGCAACAAAAGTGATGTTAAGGGATTTAAGATGAGAGAGTAGGCCTGGTTTTGCGTACCGGAAAATGCATCTGTGGTGTTTACTGTGGAGGCAGGGAAGGCATAAGAAGCAGGAAAGCGAAGTTTTTTCAGCAAATTTGCTGCAGCAACACGCAGGGACATCTTTGCTAGAGAAGATTAAGAACAGATTGGTTGATGCTGCAGAGTTCCAAAAGTTGGAGTTTGGGTTTATGCTTTCAAACTTTTCCTTCTCTCATCAGAATCTCATTAATGTTTTCATTCATTTTTTAGTTGATTAAATATTTTTTCTTCTAAAATTAAGTGAGTTTAATTTTATTGTCGGTTTGTTTTATTCAAAACTTAAATTGTTCGGAACCTTACCCTGTTCGTAATTTATCAATTAAAATATTAAATTTTACTTAAAATAAAAAGGAAGTTATTTACTTTATAATAAGGCATTTTACGTAATTTTTAAAAAATTGCCAAACTTTGACACGTTTAATCACTGTAGTTGTTTCATTTTAATTTCTCTCTCGATCTAAAATTAAATATTTAACAATCTTTTTTATACAATATTAGACGATAATATCTTAAATGATTTGTTGATAAGATACATATTGATGGGATCTAATTCTTCTTTTGATTCTCATAATTGCAATGCAATATAAATTTAAAGTATAATTAAGTTGGATCAATAGTCCTTTAAAAAATCGCATCAATATATACTTCAAACAATATATAAATTTGTTGTGTTATGGATATTTCATTTTATTATATCATATCATATTGGGAAATTTTGTTAATATATAAGCAAATACAGACTAAAGTTGTATAATTATTTGACGTTTGGAAGATAATTATCCCATTAAAATTTTCCGATCTGATTGAACTTTCAAAAATATGTAGTAAGATTCGATTTATTTAATTTTAAAATAAAGATGTGCGATTTACCTAGAAATATTTAAATAGAATGACAAAATTAAATATATTGGAGACAAAATTATATCATAAAGACATCTCCACCATGCTTGTCTTTCTTTTATCTTCTTAAGAGATGCGAAACATAACAAGCACATTAAAATTAAGTAGAGATATAAAAAGATGCAAAACTGGAGGAGGAGTGAAACAGTGCGATGGAAACTCCAAAAATCTAGAGGAATGGATTGGAGGAAAGATGGAACATAGCAATTTTTTGTTTTCGTGTTCTCTACAAGATTTCAATGAAATTGATGGATTTATGAATATCGTTTTTCATGGATGAAAAGAAGTTTCGGAAGTGTTAGTAGTAAGAAGGAAAAAAATTGAAAGACCCACATTTGGTAATTAATATTTATGTTATTATAATTATTCTTTTATATTTAATATTAAAAAGATATGTGTTATTTTAATTAATATTTGATAATTTTATATTTATTTTTATGTTTTTCTTTTTCAAAATAAATTATTTAATTAAGATTGGGACAATATAATGGTAATACAGATACAGATAAAAATATATTCATTAGTTCATAAAGATAAAAATGAGATACAAAATTTATATTCATCACTTGTGAAAATGAAAATAGATTTTTACTTCAATGTTAAAATAAACATTAAACATAGTTAAACTCAAATTTATGTCAGCCTCGTTATTTCTATTTATGAGTTAGAACATAAGGAAAAGTTATGGAAAAATTTTTAAAATATGGAATGAACAAGCTCAAAGCTGTGTATTATGTTGAAAATGAAACACAATATTAGAAGCTCAAAGCTTTTAAATTCTTAAAGTGTTCATTCATAAAAGATTAAGGATTTTGTAGAAACAGCATGGAAAAATTTGAAGATCGAAGGGGATGGTATATCTTTACTTAGAAGCATAAAAAAGATGAAAGCATGGAATAACAACCACTTTGGAATATTAATTAATAATTAAAAGAATTTGGTGGAAAAACTAAATGTGTTAGATAAAAAGAAAAAGAAAAGGAAGAGGTTAGTTTTTGTGAGTCGATAGAGTGGGGCAAAAGAAATTTGCAATAGAAATTAAAAAAATTGGCTAATTACAGTGAGTCATTGCCAAGATAAAAATCAATAATAAAGTGGCTAAATAGTGGGGATAACAACTAATTCTTCCATGAGACAATTAAATAAAGATAATTATGAGACTAATTTTTTTCATAAACTAATATCGTTAAAGCATTCACTAAGAACACGGCTTGAAGAGAATTTAAAATAGAAAAAATCAACGGGGAGTGAAGTTTTATCTTGTAGTTATCATAACTGCATTTTTCAGCTCACAAATCAAATTATATACCATGAGGGTACACCTTCATATATTATTATGACTATTAATGATATTATTGTAACAATCGGAAAACATGGGAAAGAAATGGAAAGCAATGAAGAATCCTTGGCAGTTGCACCAACCAACAAGGCTCCAAGCACAAAGCGAACCACAACAATTACCACAAATCCAAATCCTAAAAAGTAAAAGGTGAAAAATAAAGGACCAAATCCTACTTAGAAAAGCACAAAGGTTCCTTGTTCCATCCGAAAGGAAGAGACAAAGTGCAGGTGTTGCTCATGGTTTCCAGAGAATGGTTGTTTCTGCAATCATGGAAGTTACCACATAGGGGTCCATGTTAGAAGCAGGCCTCCTGTCCTCAAAGTATCCCTTCCCTGCTTTCTCTGTGTCCCTTCCAACTCTAACAGAAGCTCCACGGTTTGCAACTCCCTGAACAATCATCACACCAAATATATTACTAATAACATTAACCTTAATTTTGATACTTTGCATTAATGTAATGTTGATGAAAAAAAAAACATTTATTATCTTCACTTATATTACAAATTATCTTGAAAGTTAAAAGAAAGTGACATTTTGTTATTAAAAAAGAAAACAAAAGATTATATTCTTGAAGGGGTCCCTCCCTAGCGTCGTTTTTTGTACAGAGGGTCGGACCATAATGCTTGGTCTCACATCGGAAAACGTGTCAAATGAAAGGCAGTGAAACCAAACGAGAATCGCATGGTGTTTTTTGTTGCTTACCCATAAGAAGGTGTTAATGTCAGCAGTTTCGTGTCGTCCTGTCAGACGGCGTTCATTGCCTTCTCCATAAGCAGCGATATGCTCCTTGTGCCTCTTCCCCAATTTTTCAATAGCTGATTTTATTACCTCAAAGCCACCGTCATTTCTCATTGACTTGGTGCTGCAAAAATATAATATTATCATCGTCACTACTATTACTGTTCCTATTAACATTATTAAATTATTATTATTTAATTTTTTTGATCAAGTAACTTTAAGATTACCTGTAGTTGGTGTGAGCACCAGCACCATTCCAATCACCCTGGTTTTTTAATAACCCAAAAGACATTTAGTCAAAAAGTAAATGAAAAAAGAAAACGGTACATATATTCTGACCATGTATGCCCATTAAAATGAAAAAAATAAGAAAATGTTAACCTTGATTGGCTTGGGGTCAAAAGAAAGCACCACACCAGCAATCTCAGTGATCCTCTGTTAATTACCATAACAAAGAAAGTTAGTTGCATTGATGAGATAGGTAGGGTAACGATAGTACTAGTCACGTGCCACCTACCTCCAAGATGTAACGAGCTACCCACAACTCGTCACCAGCTGAGATCCCAACAGCAGGTCCAACTTGGAATTCCCACTACATACACAAGATTCATCATGCTCAATATATAACAAATCAAATTATATTAGAGAAACCAAACACAAGCTGAAAGTGTCAAGAGTAATCAATGATGTGTACGAAAAAAAGTGCATAATTTATACTAATTTCAACTTACCTGACCGGGCATCACCTCTCCATTAATTCCACTGATGTTGATGCCAGCATAGAGACAGGCTTTGTAATGTGCGTCAACAATGTCACGGCCGAAAGCCTTCTCAGCACCAACACCACAATAGTAAGGTCCCTGTTAAACAAATAAAACAACAATGTTATTCCAAAAATTAAATATAACAAGTGCACAAACTATACCAAAGGAAACACTATATTTCCAAGAAAAAACACCCAAATGACATGCTTAAATTGGGCTCCATTAACCTTTCATAAAAGACTTAATAATACCTAAGGCTAAAAATATCAATGAAAGTGAGTATTCACCTGAGGTCCAGGGAAACCACCAACAGGCCACCCAAGAGGCCAGTTGACTTCTTTCTGCAACAAGGTGTATTCCTGCTCAATACCGTACCTAATAAAAAACGATGTAAAAACAAATAGTGAGAAAAAGAAAACACGAAATGGTTGTTGCTAGAAACATCAATGGAAAAAACAATATATACCAGGGTACTTCAGCAACAACATCAGGATGGCTGAATATCTTGGCAGCATTATGCCTCTTGTTAGTGGGAATGGGTTCTCCAGCTGGAGTGTAAGCATCACACATAACCTAGAGTGGAAAACAGAGGATTACACCATGGAAACAAGTTGAACTATATAGAGAGAAGTAATTTGATTATAATACAGTGGCTATATAAAGATTTTTTATACTGCTACCCGATTACAAGTTATACACAGTAAATTATTGATTTTTGGTTATTAACTGCTTTAAAAATTATATTCAAAGTAATTTCTGGAAAGTCACTGGCGTGAAAATTTCCCCATTTACAGTATCAAAATTACAAAAACCAAGTTCTGTATGCAAAAAGAAACTCACCAAGATATTGTTACCCCTTCTGAATGGATCCTTGAAAATGGCTTGTGGGCTGTATGGAACCAAACCCAAATAAGTAAAGAATAGAGAATCGATAAAATGGAAAACAAAAAATTTTCAATTTTTAAGGAAAAAAAGTGATTAACTAAGACGATTAAAAACCATACTATATAATCACTTCACTGTCTTCTCCAGGGGCTTGACCTGTGCTGGAACCATCGTAGTTCCACTTAGGCAGCTTTGAAGGGTCGCTAACTGGTCCTGGGAGAGTCTATATACCAAATCCATTTTACATTTGCGTTAGTAAACAGAAAACATGGAAAAACAGTTTTATTTTTTTTCAGCTTGCTACATAGAGTGAATTACCCTTGCTTTACTCCTTAGATCCATTCCTGATCCACCGATCCTACCATACCAAAAATAAAACGTTACAAACTAAATTTCAAACTAAAAAACAAAGGAAAAGACTCTTCCTTTTTTCAAAGTAATTCCAAACAAAAGAGCAATCTCGTCTTTGAAGCGATCAAATACTGAATAAAGTCAAACAACAACACAGCCACCAAAAGACAGAGTAAAGTAAACATCTTAGATTCGGAACACGCCCCCAGTACAACATAAGCAAAAAAATACCCCAACAAATATTGAACAGGGGGCCGAAACACCGAGAGAAAATAGAATATATCACATAAACAAGAGGGAGAGGGGGAAAAAGGGAAATCATTGGAGGAAGTAATCTCCTTTAAGTTCATGGGATATCATGAATTCAGGTCAAAAGTTTGCAGGGTGATGTATTGTTAGAGTAGAAAAGAGTGATGGATCCAATGAAAGATATCTTCTTCCTCACATGGAAGACATAACACTACTATTCCAGACACAGTGGAACACTAAAAACTAATACTTCAATAGCAGCAATTCAAACAATAGTTGATCATGCCATCCGAGACTAGTCCATTCAACTGGACCCAATTCTCAACGCTGATCATACAAAGGATCGGTAAAAATAAGTCACGCCCCCAAAAAGGTTCCTGATAACGTACAAACATGCAGGTAAAAACACACTCAAACATTTCACACGTTGTCATGTGTGTTCTTGTTTGTACGTAGAGAACAAAAAACTCTCTCTGAGAGATAGAGAAAGAGAGAGAGACTACCATATGTACTCTGCGATGACCTTCTCGGTGGTGTCGGAGAGGTCAAGGTTGATGAGATCTGATAGCAGCGACATGGTAGAAATGAAGAGAGGAAGAAGAAACAAGGAAAGACCTTCTTCACAAGAACAAAAAAATCTCTTTTTCTCTCTCCCTTTCTCTGAATCCTGAGATTCAACACGTACGTGAGCACAGGGATGGAGGGTGTGTGGGATTTTATAGTGGGTTTGTTCTTGTTCCCCTAGAACATTGTACTTCCTCAGATTCAATACGTAATTCACTCTAGACACTACTTTTTTTTCATTTAGGCCCTAAAACCTTCACTCTTTTAATGCTAATTTTTTTAAAATTCATGAAAAAATATTTTATTGGGTAAAAAACAATTATTCAAATGACATAATCAAGATACTCCTTAATATGATTGATTTTTAATATGTAACAGTACAGATTTTACATGATGTGGAAATATTTAATGTTTTGTTTTGTTTTTATTATAAATATAATTATAATCATGGTGATATAAGGTGGAATTATTAAGCGTTTATTAAATATGATAATAAATAGTCCAAATGGCATGGCCGTTTCAAAAGTGTGTTTGGCAGAAGAATCAAATCGGTGGGGTCCACCAGTTGTTCACCGGCTGTTCCGGTCTTCGTTTTTATTTATTTAATTAATTATTGTATGATGCAGTAGGTACTTGATAATGTTCTGAATACTTTTAAGGCCCCTTTCTAGAAAAAATGTATTAAATGTATTTTTTTTTTTTTCATGGTATCAAACCTGAAACTTTTTTTAAACTACCTTGTTTCATTCTTATAATATCATACTTTATTAATTAATATAAGCATTAAATGTGATAGATTCTACAAAAGATACTTTTACATATAACTTTTATTTTAAATTATTTTGAAAGCTTATTTCTAAACTGAAATTAATACTAAATATATATATATATATATATATATATATATATATATATATATATATCATTCTCTTAAAAATGTAGACTCAAACTAAAGAGATTCTTTTTCCAATTTCAAATTATATTTGATGAAAAATACCTTCAAAAGGAGAAAAATGTTTAAAAAATTCCATCACACAGAGTCATTGTATATAATATTATCTCTATTTAAACAAAATGTACTTTTAGTCTTTAAAAATTTAAATTCATTAATGATTTTGGTTTTCAGCCAAATATTAATTATTCTGTTTTTAATTTTTCCTCTAAATAAATTGTGTCAATATCTATATTCTTAATTGATGAAGACAATATATTTTGGAGAGAAATGAACTTTTTGAGTACAAATATTTTAATAACTACGTGATTATTTAATGCTGTGTGCAAAAAAGTTACAAATGACAATATTGATAACTAATAATGGTTTTCTTCTCTGCTACTTCGTTAAGAAGAGCTTGATTTTGAAAATTATGAATGGTTAACTTATAAATTTAGAAAAACAGAGAGGATTCTTTTGAAAATAGAGTATAATTTATATAAAATAAGGTTTAAATAATTATTCTTTATTATAATCTTTTTAACCTATACATTCTTTTACTTTTAAACAAATAACTGAATTCTTATATTAAACAGATACGACTTTCATATTTATCTCTTTGAATGGAGTGTCATACACTTTAAAGAATATTAAACAACGATAACTACTACTTAAAAAGTGATGATTGAAAGTGGATTTTACTCTTTATTAAAATGTTTTTTTAGTTTTCTTTTTCTTGTGAAAAAATAATATAAAACATCACCCTAAGCCATTGTCAACATTCTTAAGAAGAATAGTCGAACCGATGGAGAAAAATTGGTCTACTACCACTATTTGGAGGGAGATGAATAATAATTAACTTTTTTCGGGCTTTAGAATATCAAAATCTTATAATTTGTATTTCATTAAAATTAAAATTAAAAAACAATTAAATATTTTTTTTTGTATTAGTTATGAATTTTAATCATCCCATCGTTTATCTACAATTAAAGATTTTGTATACGTTGAAATAACCTTTTATTATAAAATTTAATTATATACAAAATAATTTCCTGAAATACACTAAAAAAATTATTTATTTTTAAAGTTAATGTGTTAGTTTTTAAATAAAATAATAAAAATTTATTTTTTTAAATTTCAATTTTTGTTATTCATGCCTTTTTTATACTTTTACATCTTCATTATGCATACTCATAAAATATTAAATTTATTGATTTATAAAAACTTGAAAGTAAAACCAAAACCATATACAATGATGCTGTTATTGCTAATGAATACTTTGATACTTGCAAATGTAAACATCTTCAAAGTTTTTCTTAGATGGTTCATCAAGTTCATTTTGTATATTTGATGTAATTTTCATTAAATTTTATTGAAATGGTTAAATTTATTATATTTTTTTTTTGTTGGTTTCCTTTTAAAATTATCATTTTCCAATTTTCTTCACAAAATTAAATTTGGTCAAATAAACTATTTGAATGATATCTGGTCTAAATCAAATAACAATTGCAAAAAAAAATTAATTGTGTATAAAGAATTGCAAAAAAAAAAAATTAATTGTGCATAAATTCTGAAGAATATTTATATAGAATGTTTGATTGGATTTGTAACTCGTGTAAATTCTCTTTAGCTAACTAGAAACAAGACATATAAGATGATATGTTTAAATTCCAATTAATCCAATTGAGTAAATCTCATTTAAAACAAATAATTTATTCTTAATTACAAAAAGTCAATGTTATACATTATAAATATAAATAATTTTTTATTCATCCAATATCAAATCAAAAATTTAAAATGACATATTAATGTTGATTGAATTTGTACATCAAGTGATAAAACTTATATATAAAAATATGAATATTGATTGAATTTGTACATTAAGTAATGAAACTTATATATAGAAATATCAATTTGTTTAATTATTTAAATGACAAATATTAAGATATGATGTATTAGAAAACTGAAAAACAATTTATTAAATTTTTTTAATTTCAAAAGTTTCATACATTAAATGTCTTAAACCCTAACATATACTTAAATGATAATTAGATACATTACTATGTAATAGAAACTTGCTTAAAATAAATATTCTAAAAGTTATAAGTAAACAATAATATGAGTATCTATTCTTATTTTTATATATAAATTCATATATAATAAAATAATATATATATATATATATATATATATATATATATTATGGAATACTATTAACCTTGAATGTCTTATTGCAATGAAGTATACAAGGTTATTTTAATTATAATATTATTATTTGAATTCAAATAATTTATATTCTTATTTTTTTTATACAATGACCTATAGTAATTAGGGGAGTAGATAAAAAATTAAATTATATGAAGGTTACATTTTAATTATTAAATATTTGCATACATAAAATTCAATTTGTAAGAAAAACCGAACTCAATTTTTTTTAAAAACAAAACAAATATCTCTTTATGTGATATTTTATAAACCATGAACTTCCAACCATCAATACTGCATACAAAATAACATGATTATAAATTTAAGTAGCCAGTTTGCATAAGAATAGAGACATTGGCATTGTAGTAAGAGGTTTAATATTTTGTTTAATGTATTATCATATTTTAGGTACTAACTTTACTAATATAGTAGAGTTCCGCTATAATAAAATTTTCTAAACATAGGTTCTTTTATTAATTTTAAAATGTTTTATAATCGATAATAGAAAATTTGTGATTTTCTAAATAAACATATACTTAATCAGACCGATTGGTCATCCAAGATAATCTTTCCTCCAATCAGTGTCGTCCTGAGTACTTTCATTCTTTTATTAGGTCAGTTGAATATATAATTTTCAACCAACATCAATATAGCAAAAACGATGAATGAAACTTATTCCATATGTTCAATTTATATTACACACATTTAAAAAACTCTTTTTATCTAAATTTTCTAAACACAGACACGTATTATTAATTTTAATAAATAACACAATATTTTAATTATTTTTTTCTTTTTATATATACATGTAAAATAAATTTATCTAAAACATGCCTTATCATTAGATTAAATGTGAAGTTTCTTTATTAAATCAAATAGATTAGTGAGAATATAAGTTAATTATCAGTAAATGATAGAAAGAAAACCTCTCTTATCTAACTTTTCTAAAGACAGACATGTATTGTTTTAATTTTAATAAATAACACAAGATTTATTTATTTATTTATTTTGTATACGTATGTGTTTATGAAAAGAAAGTTATATAAAACATACCTTATATTAAATTAAATGTAAAGTTGTTTATTAAATCGAAGAGAAAAAGTCAAAATATAAGTATCATCAGTAAATGATAGACAGAAAACTCTTTTATCTAACTTTTCTATAGACAGACTTGTGTATTGTTTTAATTTTAATAAATAGCACAATATTTAATTCATTTTTTTTTCTTTTACATGCACCAGTTCATGAAAGGAAAGGTATATAAAAAATACCTTATCATTTGAAGTTTTTTTTATTAAACAGAAAATATTAGCGAAAATATAAGTTAATTATCAGTTAATGATAGACAAATGGAAAAGACAAAGTGGAATTTTGGAATATTTAACAAATAATAACAGGTTTTTCAATAATGAAATATAAGATTAATTATTTTAACAATAAATAATCAATGTTGTATCAGTTTCATCATTATTTTGAAAAGGTTTCACTTTTTACATTTTTTACTGAATATTATATATATCTTTTTTATTTTTTTTGTTTTTCTTTCACTGAGCATTGATGTTTTTTTCCACATGTTTATATCATATTTTTCTTAACTTATTTGCATGAGTCTTTATATCTGTCATAATTTAATTTGTTGTATAAATGACTTTACAGAAGACAAACAGAAGATTGAAGAAAAATATTAAAATTGGAATAAAAGGCCATAGGAGAAATTGAAGGATCTAAATAGAAAGAATAATTCCACATATATAATGTTATCTCTAATAGACTTGACTTTTCTTTGTTGGTAGGGCAGTTACTTTAATTTACATATTTAAGCTTAAAGAGAATATATAAGGTTAGATGAAAGGTGAGAAAGTGGGTCCTGAGATAAAAGCAAACACATGGGCACTATGGTGTAGGTGGTAAGCGAGTTATGTGAAGTGTGTCGTGTAGTGTTCCTAAGCATTGGGAATTAGATTTTTATTTTCGGTATATGCACGTGATTGTACGGCTAAGGACGCAACCCCCAACGAGGGTTTTTACCGACACGTGTCCTGTGTTACAACCGGTACCTTGTTTTATAAGAATCAACATAAATGAATATAGAAAGAAGCGTGGAATCACCGTGTATCGAGATTCTCACCGAAACCTTGAATCCTTTTATCTTACCTCAGTTGCTGCCCAACTCTAAATAATCTAAAAGTCTCTTTTCTGCTAATGGGACACTAAAGTCTAAGATGTTTTCAACTTTTTTTCTTTGACTCAATTATCTTGTTTTTTTAATAAAAAATAATAGGTCTAAATTACAACACTTAATAAATACAGACGGGTGTTGTGGCAGACAAGAGAATTATGGTCGAATATTGTGGGTGACTTTTACATGTTTCATGCAATTGTTTATATAATTTTGTTTACAACATGAATGTTTTAAAGCAATAATCAGTCTCTTGGCAAAGGTGATTTGATAAGCAGTTTCACTCATATGGAAAATTTCATAATACAATATTGGTTAACTTGAATAAATATTTGAGAGGTAAAATAATACACTTTTGAGTGTTTAGTATACTTGAGAATACAGTCATTATCAACAGCATCTCCATACTATCTATAGTTCATAGATATAATTGAATTTCCTTTACAAATGATAAAAAAAAACAACTCAATGAAATTCCTGGTAATTAATTAAAATTAAATCAAATTATCAAAATGTAAGTAACTTTGCATGTGGAATAATTGTCATGCAAACTGGTATGGTGGTGCTGTTGGTTTTTATGCAAAAACTCAAAATAATCTCATGTTGTAGTGATGAAAAAGGTAGAATGGTGAAATTTGTGAATAAGTATTTCATTAATATATACAAAAATATTTATAATAAATATTAATGGAATTGAATTTTATAATTATATTTATTTTCATTGTTTGTATTTTTATATTAAGTAATCAAATTTTTAAATTTTATTATTTTAAAAAATTATTCTTAAGAATATAAGAGTTCTTATTGTGTAATTATAATAACATTTTAGATAAAAATGTAAATATTTTATAACTTCACATATTTTATTCTAATTTTATATTTTATTTTCATGAAATTTTACAAGTGTTTATATTATATAGTTATAATATTATAAAAAAAACGACAAATAAATTTATGATTATTTTTGTGTATACAGTCTTTTATAATTTAACATTTTTTAGAAATATTTTTAATTACTTTTATTATATAATTAATTTTGACTATATTGTTGTTTTATTATTATTATTTATGCACATTCATGTACTGTAGTTCTATTAGATTAAAATTTATAATTATATTATAATGGTACGATATTTAGACATTTTAGGGCTTCCTAATTCTAAAAACATACATAAAAAAATATTAGATAAAACAAGCATCACCTGAAAAAAATTTTGTGTTATTTTTCATTGATTTTGTTCTTGTAATAAAAATGTTCATTACATTAAAATAGAACAAACATGTATGAGTGAATTAATGTAAATAAAACATATAATTATGTATAATAATATTAATTTTTTTTACCAAGTTTGGTTACCAAGCTATATATAAATCTCTTAGAGTTTCTAATTATATATCATATCATTCTGAATATTCTTATATTATTTATGAAAAGTGATGCAAATCATTCAAATAACAAGACAAATTATATATATATATATATTAGCAAATGTCCATTCAAAGAAAAGACAAATGTGTTTTATTTATATTTTTTTCTGACTTTTTCGTTTATTTTTATTTTTTGACTTTATTACTTATTTTATTATTTTTTATTATTTTTTTTAAGTGTTTTATTAATTCTTACATAATACTATTTCAATTGAAATGTTTCATTGTTATTATCTAATTTTAAATTTGTTTATTATGATATATTATACATTTATGTATATCTTTATATAGAGATTTTGAGTGGTAGATTAAGAAATTAGAGTTTATATTAACTTTTTTTCTTTTTTAATATATCGATATCAAGTAAAAATCAATATTAGATTAATCTCAAAATCATCTTATGTTCATTATTCTTTAACTAATTTTAAAATAATATGTGCAATATTCAAATAATAACATTAGAAATTTAGGATTTAGAATATAAACGCTTAAAGGACAAAACCGAAGATATAAGGAGACTTGAGAATTCAAGACAAAAAAATATGATCTAAGTTCATTGTTTTGATAATCTGGTTTTATTTTTTTTAATTTATTCTGATTTTATATACTTATCAGTTATATTCAATATTATACACACACATATATATATATATATATATATATATATATATATATATATATATATTAGTTTTTAATTTTATATAAAAATATACAGATATGTCAACTAGAATATGAGTTTTTTTGTTAAATCAACAAAATGAGCTGTGGATAAATTTATAAAAATAAAAAATGAATTAGAAAATGCAAATGAGCGTTATTTGAATGAATAATGAGACTTATTCATAAACTCATTAATAGAGAAAAATGCCTAAACTTTGAATCTACCATTGAATGTAATATGAAGCAAAAAGATGTTTAGAGTATTCATCCTTTTAAAATCTATATCATTTATCCTAATATGACATTTTTCTACTAATAAGTCTCTCAATTTCGTATTAATCTTTTTTCACTGAAAGAAAAATGTCTAAACCTTGAAAAATATTTGAATATTTAAAACAATATTTTGTTGGGTCTTGATGACTTAGATTTATTTTCGAAAGTAAATATCGTTAAAGAGATTATAGGATTGAAAAATGATAAACCAATTGATATTTTTAATTTTATAAGAAATAATAAATTATTTTAGAAACACATATATCAGATGTTTAGACTGAAACGAGTTTGTCAAACTTAAGTTAATAAAATCTTATTTAAGATAAACAGTGTCCCAACAAAGATTACATAGACTAGCTTTATTGTATATTAAAAAAGATATTTCAAATGAAAATAATTATGATAATTTAATAAATAATTTTATATAACAAAAAAATTAAAAAATTAGTTTTTAAATAAAAATATCATAATTTTAATTATTTTATTGATTTTAAAAAGATCTTGATTTTTTAATTTGATTTGGACTCCTTAAAGCCTTTGAGTCGCTACTATTACTTATTATAGTACAATGAAAGAATTCGGAGATGACCAGCTTGTTGTGATTAAAATGGTCAAAGTATTATTATATACTATAAATTTTTGAAAAAAAATTATAATGATTTGTCCACATATTAACAAAGAAAACTTGTACATGTGAAAAATGTATATGTAATTTGACAACCACTCTAATCAATTAATACGAAAAAAATAGTTAGTTCATCAATTCTTAATGAGATTGAATAATGATTTATATGAAATTATTTGTAATGATATTTTTGTTTAGGACCTTTGTTTTCGTTGAACAAAAGTGTATGCTCTCATGGTAAACAAAAAAACACCATAAGAACATGACAAAGTGACATAATACACAAATCGATGGAATTGCTTTTATTAACCATGTAGGTGTTTCTAACTCAGATAAAATACATTAAGTCAAGGTTGTCTATGCATATTATGGTAGGAAATAACAAGAAGTCTCTTATTGCCTCAAAAATATGTCATCTATTGAATGATGAAATATTGAATGTAGGAATGAGAAAATTATGGTAAAATACAAAGAATATAGTGTTATTAATTTTATAATAGGTTTTGGTTTTGACAAAGTTTATGTTGGTGTTACTAATGTTGCTCAATTAGCAACACTTTCCTCTTTTAGTTTACCTTTCTTGACATTTCAAGATAGAAGTGCTATTGGTCCAATTTTGACAATTGATTAATTGAAGTAAATTTTAAATATGTTTAAATCCTTAATAATAATTTTTCCTTTAATAAAAAATTGATTGATCCATTTTGACAATTGATTAAATAAAGTAAATCTTAAATATGTTTAAATTCTTAATAATAATATTTCCTTTAATAAAAATTGATGGATAAATTTTTCTCTTCTTGGATATTGAATTTGGGACATCTTATCATATGTAACTGCAATACTAGACTAAATTTTTTCTTCTCTTTGTCCAATACAACATGTACCAAATATGACCATTAAACATGTGTTTATATGTTATTGGATTAACTTGCGTTTTTAATATATTTATATCAATTGGCTAAATATTCAAATTGTGTAATCACTGACAACTCCTTATAATATAAGATGTATTTTGAAAACAATGATTGATTGGAGTGGATGAATAGATGAATGCGTCTATTGGTTTTGTTCTATGGTACTAAATTCTCACATATATGCAAGAGTTGGTCTTCACCTTAGTGTTAATAGTAACTATTGCGACTTAGTATTAATAGTAATTGTCACAAATTAATTTTATGGTTTTTGTTTTAAAGCTAAATAAACTTGTACATAATTTTTTTTTTCAATTATAGCAAATGCAGTTTATTTATTTGGATTGATACATCATTTTGATGTATGTGTTGCATTTTATTTCTTAATTATTATAGATTATCACTTTATGGGAGTTTGGATTTACTTAATTACCAGTAAAACAAAGGTTGCAAAACTTGTTAACTTTTGTGTATTGACTCAAACTCAATTCAATGAGTAAGCGAAACATATTTGTAGTGATAATAAAATTGGATCTACATATTTGAAATATTATTTTATTGCACAAGTATATTGTTTGAAATATCTTTTTATGTCAATGACTTGATAATTACTAGAAAAGATTCTGCAATTATTTTTAATTTTAGAGCTTATCTTGGTAGTTGCTTTAGTGATTAGGAGTGTTGAACTAATTTTCTGGTATTAAGATTACTGGCTAACCTGCTGGCTTGCTTATTTCTCAGTGTAATTATGTTTTTGGTATTATTTCTGAAACTGATTTGCTTGGTACAAAACCTAGTGATTTTTCCATCATACAAAATCAATAATTGGCTCTTTCAACGATGTGTGATTTTGATAATCAGAACTTTTATAAACAATCAATGGGTAGCTTGATTTATCTTGCCATCACTCACTTGAAACTTCTTATATTATTTTCACTTTTAACACAGATTATGCAAAGTCCTAAAAAATACACTGGAACTTTGGCCTACAAGGTTTTCATTATTTAAAAAGTCATCTTAGATAAACTATTTTACTTTGAAAGAAAAAACACTTTACATCTCATTGTTATAGTCTTCTCTCACTGGTTAGTTTATTACTTTAAACTAAGAAATCATCCGTACAAGTTGAATATATTGCTTAAGTTATTTGGTGTTTATCAATAGTATCTATTCTGTAATAATTAAATCATTGTATAACACAAGTTATATATAAAACTTATCTATCTATATATATAAATTATAAAGAAAAATATTTATAATAATCAATTACAATTTTTTAATTGTAAAAAAATAATTAATGTTCTAAAATTTTACTTATCTACACAAAATAAATTTGGTTCATTAAAAGGTTTGTTGAAGAAAAATATATAAAAGAATGATATATATATATATATATATATATATATATATATATTTTAATTTATTTACTTATTTGCTCGACATAATAATTGTTCCATTATTTTTTTTTTCTAAGTCGCGTTCGTTAATGTCTATAAAAACATCTTTATCACATTTGACCAAATTATATCCACACAAAAATTTGAGTGTACACAACCATTACCCACCACCAACACTAACCATTAGAAAGTCAGGGCAATAGAAACTTCCTTGGAAAAATTAGAAAAAAAAAACAAAATACACGTAAACATCGACAAATCCAAATGTAAACCAATAATAATAAAATTGAAGGCGTAAAATAAATTAACATATTTCTAAAATATGTAAAAATAAATTAAAAAAAAAACAAAATACACGTAAACATCGACAAATCCAAATGTAAACCAATAATAATAAAATTGAAGGCGTAAAATAAATTAACATATTTCTAAAATATGTAAAAATAAATTAAAAAAACAAAAATTAAAAACTTATTTAATATATAAATTATAACACTGTTTTAATTGAGCACATTCTTTATCGTGTCTGTCAAGTAGCTAAAGTATATCTCCACTCTCGTGAGGTGGTAGCACGCGCATGGCAAAGTATGTCATGCAGTTCATGGAGTGTTGTTAATTTCTTATTCACTTTTGATTTTTTTTTTAGTAGGTACGTCATCATATTTTCTAATATGTATTTTAATAGGTTGATATTAATTATATTATTTGTACGAACTTTATACTTTTACATAATCTTTCTCGTGACTTTCAAATTTAAATATTTTTTAGATAATAATAAAAATTTATTAAAAGTATCAAGACTCTGCTATTACTCTTGTATGTTTTAGGAAGTAACTTTAAGAAATTTCAGTGGGACATGATAAAGATTATCAAATGTCGATTATAATTAATAATTTAATTACTTGTTTAATATGTATGTCTGCAAAAAAAATTTGTTTGATTTTTTTTAATTATGCATTTTAGTCTTTATATAACTTTTTTTGTTGTATACTATTTTTTGAATTTTTATTGTAGATATAATGAGTTTATTTTTCCATTGAAACATCACTGAACCAGATTTTTTAGCTCTTCAAGGAAAGAAAGGTAAAAAAAATTTTATTAGATGGATTAGTGTTAGTCGCAAACACCCATATAATAGTTAAAACATAAAAATGAATTTGGTTTGAGATAAAATTAAAACAAAAAAATTGTAAAAATGAAACAGCTAAATAATTAATTAAATTATTTCTAATTAACTAAAATTTTTCTGAGAGCACAACTATAAGTCAAATTTAACCCTCGCTAATTAGGTGCAACGGACTACAACCATAATTTTTTTTTTCTTTTTTCTTTTCCAAGGGCTGGTTTTGAATACAGGAAACAGCGGGGTTGACTTGACTATTAGTTATACACTCTTATATGTTGTTTGATAAAAAAAATTCTTATTTTATCAAAATTTGAATATATTAAATTGAATAAGTCTAAAATCAGATGTTTATATTTATACTATAAAATTAGACTGTAAACTAATAATTGATTTAGGCTTCTAATGGAATTTTATATTTTATTTTTGAATAAAAAGATATGATAGAAGATATGGAGTGTGGTAATGAATATTTTAGGATTCTTTTTGGAGGACGTGAAAGTGATGTTGTGATATCGTAAATAACATTTTCGAAAATATTATCATTTTTAAAAAATATTATTAAATATATATTCGATCAACTTTTAGAATTTTTAAATCATTTAAAGAAAGAGTAAAAATAGAATGAAGGATACAGTGGAATTAAAAAATAAATTTTCTTCATTTGTATGAGAATGTAAATTTTTGACCTCTTAACCTGAGATAAAAATGTTTCAGATTTTTCTTAAACGCTTCCTCTCTCTCACACATATACACACACACACACACATATA